>VFQU01000093.1_pt1 | contig 119305 bp, 123 predicted proteins | sample 3512311 | NCBI WGS metagenome assembly VFQU01 (sample SAMN10412377, study PRJNA504923) | tailings metagenome | isolation source: Relicate 3 Philex TSF3 active mining site | place: Philippines: Tuba, Benguet | collected 2017-08-29
GATCTTGGCAATATGTCAGATGTGGGATCGAAAAGCGTTGATCTGGTTTTTGCTGGACAAACCGTAGAGCATCTCTGGCAAAGCGAATTGGCAGGCTTTTTCATTGAGAGTGCGCGTGTCCTGAAACCGGGCGGTCGACTGATTTTCGATAGCCCAAACAGGCGTGTCACCACGAAGGCGCGCTGGAACCACCCTGAACATACCGTTGAACTCATCCACGAAGAGGCGATCCAGCTGTGCGAGTTGGCTGGTTTTGATGTGGTGCGCTGTGTCGGACACTGGTTGTGCCTGGATGATGCGGAGGATCCAACACTCTTGCCTTTGAACGAGATAACCGAAGAAGGCGAGTGGAACGCGCAACGCCGAATTGACGACGCAGAACATCGGCCCGACGGGGCCTTCTCATGGTGGATCGAAGCCATAAGAGCAGATCGAGAATGTCGCTCAATTGACGTGGTGAACCTCGCGCATGATCTTTTCGACCGGCACTTTCACAATCGCGTAAACTGCCTGATGCAAAGCCGTGTGCCAGATGGGGAGTGGGCCGGCGCCCCGGCTGGAGAGGAAGCGTGGTTGGTTTTCGGACCTCTGTCCCCGCTCCCGCCGGGCGACTGGCTGATCCGTTTTCAGGTTGCACCATACGCTGGGTATGGCTCGGCTGGCTTTGCGGATGTTTCCCAAACTCTCGAAAACCGCACCCTCGCGTTGGTCGAGCTGCCTGCGATGTTTCCCGGCGGCGCAATAGAGCTTCCGCTGAAGCTTGATCGCACCGAGTTTGGTCTGGAATTCCGTTTGTTCAGCAACGGCAGCAGCGCGATGCGAGCCAAGATTGGGGTGGAGTTTTTTCGAAAGGGTCTCGGCTGAAAGCGGCTCAGTGGGGCTGCGCTAATCCAGACCACGCGGGCCGAAGCGTTCGACCAAGACTTTCACAAGCAGATGCTGAAGCCGAGACCCGGAACGCCGCCCGGTTGTTTTGCGAACGCCTGATGAGTTGATAATGCGGCCGGGCGCGCCGCGCGCAAGGCCGCGGAACTTCAGGAATGCAGCGCCGCTCCAACGAGGGGTAACGACCTCATCCGAGGGCCGGAATGGATGGCATGGTCTGTCTAGCCACCCAGTGTTGCGGGACGGATCACAACTTACGGGCAAATTGATGGTGCTGCTGGGGAGGATTGAACTCCCGACCTCACCCTTACCAAGGGTGGGTTTCCGGACCCATGGGGATGCATGGGGATCATTAAAGCTCTGTGAAATAGCGTTTTCATGTCCACGGTTGTCCCCATGCCTCCCCTAAGGTATTCCGTACTCGTTCCGTACGAAATGCGATGAAGGGAAACTGCACGTGGCACGCGATCTTAGCAGGGTGAAGGAACGGGACGGCCTTAAGGCCCAGCGGGAGCCCTACTGGCAGCGGCTGCGCGCTGGATGTTTCATCGGGTTCCGGCCATCGAAAAAGAGCGGCGCTGGCACTTGGATTGCCCGTGCATACGATGAGGACCTTCGCAAGTACCGGATGAAGGCGCTCGGCGACTTCGGCAATGTAGCCCCAAACGAACGGTTCGCTCTGGCGAAGAAGGAGGCCGAAGCCTTCGCCGATCTGGTCGAAACGGGCGGAGAGGTGCGCCGCGCAATCGAGACGGTCAAGGACGCGTGCGAGGATTACCTCACCGAGAAGCCCGGCAAGATCGCCGAAGGCGTTTTTCGGCGGCACGTCTATGATGATCCCCTCTCCAGGGTGCGGCTCGACAAGCTGCGGAAGCACCACCTCAAGGCATGGCGGAAGCGCCTCGAAGATGCCCCAGCGATTGTGTCCCGCCCGAAAGATGGTCAGGCGCGCACCCGCAAGCGCTCTGCATCGACCGTAAATCGTGACATGGCGGTGTTGCGAGCGGCGCTAGGCCGATTGCTCGCACCGGGCGCGCCGCGCAGCGAAGCCGCATGGCAAGAGGCGCTACGCGCTGTGAAGGATGCTGATGGTCGGCGAGAATTGTATCTCGACCGGACGCAGCGTCGAAAGTTGCTCGATAGTATCGCCGACGAGGCCAATGGTTTCCGGCGTGTAGGCCGAAGACTCGATTGATTGGCTATCAAGGCATTGAGTCAGAGAAATCGGAATGGCCAAGATCAAGCGACTTTTGCACTGACTGACCGAGTCCTATTCTGGCTCAGGTTTGGGTGGGAGCACAGTTAGGCGATCTGCCTAGCCCGACCCAAACAGCGGCTGCGCCTGTAAAGAATTCGAGACCACTACACTGGCGCGGTTGCGAGGCTTCAACATCGTAAGATAACTGTAGCGGCAACGCTGCCTTCAGTTCACTTGAATTGCTCATTCCCTCGGTGGAGCGCAACATCGCTCAAAGCACGAGACCTCCAAGCGCTTTGACTGCTGATTTCTCACCTAAATGTCCGTAGTGCTTTTCGATCATCGCCACGCTTGTTCCGCTGATTTGTGCGGCTGTCAGGATGGGGAGGCCAAGCCGGATCAGGTCGGTAATGCCCGAATGCCGCAACGTGTAGGCGGATGTGCCAGCCGGGAGGCCTGCAACTTTGACGGCTGCTGATATTGGAAGTTTCCAGCTATTGCGGTCCCATGGTTTCCCGTTCGAACGCATGAACAGCGGCGCGGATGGCAACTTCCCTTTCGCCTGCGCGCAGAATAGCCGTGCTGCCTCGGGCGGGACCTGGATTCGCCGGGGCTTTCCGTTCTTGTCTTTCGCGATTGTCAGTTCTGACGTGCGCTTGTCGAAGTCCCGCACCGTCAAGGCGGCCATGGCCCCAGGGCGCAACGGCAAGAGACAGAGAGCTCGCACAAGGGGCTTGCTTTCCATATCTTGGCTGGACTCCAATCGATCTCCAGCGCGTCGGCGTGAACAATGTGCGCCGATTGCTTCAAAGGGATGCGCGCAAACGATTGGCCAAATGCGAGGCTGAGTTCGTTATTGGCCAGATGATCGGCCATCCACATCGCGACTTCGGCAATCCGCGCAGGAAACTCTTCATATTCTATCCCGTAGAATTGATCGACGTTGACCTGACTTCTCATTGACCCGTCAAAGCCTGATATCACGGCCTCATCGGTGTAAAGCTCTGTCAGTATATCGAGCTCGAGCCGCCGGACTTCGCGATAGGCGACGACGAGGAAGTTTCCGCATCCGCACGCGGGGTCAAAGAAGGTCATTCGCTCTAGGCGATGAAGCAAATCTACAAGGCGGGCGCGATTGGCAGCAGCCGGGGCCTTTCGGAACCTCCCGGCTGCTGTCGTTGTGAAGCTGCGCAGGCGTTCAAACTCGGCGCGCAGATCGTCTAAGAAAAGCGGGCCGATTACCTTCAGGATGTTTTCTTCAGACGTGTAATGCGCGCCCTTTGACCGGCGCTCCTTGTCATCCATCACCGACTGAAACAGCGACCCAAAAATAGCAGGCGACACCGCACTCCAGTTGAACCGCGCTGCCTCCAGCAAGGTTTTCCGCATCTCCGTGTCGAACGCGGGAGTTTGGAGTCGGCCCGAGAAAAGTGCGCCGTTGATATACGGAAACTGCTGCAATTCAGGGTGTAGTGTCGTCTGGCGCTGGCCTTCTGGCTGATCAAGGGTATCGAACAGGTCATTCAGCCAGCGCCCAACGTCGCTTCCGTCCTCTGCCGTGCGTTCCTCAAGCAAATTTAGGAAGATGTCTTTTGGTTCGAAAATCCCCGTGTCGTCGGCGAACAAACAGAAGAGCAATCGCACCAAAAGCTGTTCAAGCGGATGGCCGGTGTAGCCGCTTTCCTTGAGCGCGTCGTGTAGCTTGCCCATAAGCTCTGCAGCGTCAATGTTCGCTTGCGGCTGGGTCTCGTAGGTCCGACGCCGTCCAAGTATGAAGGTGAAAGCCTCAATATTGTCAGCAAGTTCGCTGAGCTTGAAGCTGACCTCGCTACGCTGCTCAAGGTCGATCAGCGTAAAGTTCTGAAAGTCACTAGCGAGAATATACTTAGGCTGGTCACGCTCTGGTAGCCAGTCAAAGTAGTCGAGCGCTTGGAGCTGCGCCGCCTTTAGGCTTCGCCCTGCGCTTTTCTGCTCGACGATAAGCGTGCCCGGCCAGAACAAATCTATGAATCCGCGCTTGCCACTGTCCAGATGCTCGACGCGCTTTTCATACGTGCCGACCGAGCGGCGGCTGACGCCAAAAATTTCAAAGAATTTCTCGTAAAACGGCTGCGTTTCGCCCTTTTCGTAATGCGCGTCCTTCCAATCTTCGCTGAAGGCTCTCGCGCGCCTTTTGATTTCATCCCAGCCAAGCCGCATCGAATTCCCCTTTGTAGGCGCAGGCTTAGCGGGAAGGGCGTTTACCGCCAAGGGGCGGTGAAGGTGCTAGGGTTCGCGCCTTGGCTTCGGGCGTCCTTGGACCTAACCTAGCAGCCTACTTGCAGGGGGCGCGCGAGATGGCGGGTAAGCGTTCATTGATTGTTTTGGCAGCGTTGTTGACGCCAAGCTGTAGCGGCAGCGCCGCGAGCGATCAGCCCACCGACATCGACGGCTTCGGGCCATTGCGCTTCGGCATGGCATTCGAAGAGGTTCTGGCGGCAGCGGCGATCGGCACTTTCAATCCGGCTGCCATAGCGGACTGCGCTGACACACTGGTGCTGCGAGGCTGCCTTCTTACCCAGCGTACCGGACCGCAATTCGACGTAATCCACGAATCTATCCCCTACAAGTTCGCGGCGGAGATCGGGCGCGACAACAAACTCTACGGCATCACCCTTTGGTTCGACCCAGAGACCAGGCTGAGCCGCGAAGAATGTGTCCGCATGCTTGAGGCTACCGTTGACTGGTCATGGCCCGGCGAAGCGCAGACAAACACCAAGCTTAAGCTCTCGGGCGACTACGAGTGGCGCACATCACCCAAGGGCGTACGATTTCCGATGTCGCGGGAGGGTGACTTCGCAACTGTGTTCATGCCGGAAGAAGGAAGCGGGGTCGCACGTTCGTACTTCGCATCCTCTCTCACGATAGACGGGAAGCCTGACTGTAGCGTCAGCGTGAGCTTCAAGGTCCCGACCGATGCGCCTCGCATTGATACCGAGGCGTAATGCAGCTTCAATCGAATCTGGTGTGCAATCTGCGCACAGGAAAGCCGTCACTAATCAAGAGCCTGCGGTCCTCTCAATTAGATGCGATTGGTGATTTCTGATGCAATCAGATTTGATTTGGAAGCTGCCACTTTCAGAGCGCGCTCGCTATCACTCTGTATTACCACGCCGATTCTGGGGAATAGATGCTGCGATCCGTCGCGTAGGGTGTGTAACGTTCCCCACTGCCCGACCGGAACCAGTGCCTGATCCAGATTCGATCCGAGGGATTTGAAGCGACGCTGTCACGCCGGGTTTTCCGTACCCATTCCGTACGGGACACCGAGCCGGGCTCTAAGTGTCTGAAATATGGTGCTGCTGGGGAGGATTGAACTCCCGACCTCACCCTTACCAAGGGTGCGCTCTACCACTGAGCTACAGCAGCGCCGGGACGCCCGGTAATCGCGGCGTCGCAGACAGGCGCGCGCTATTGTCGTGCCGAGGCGTAATGTCAAGCGGGGCTTGAACGGGAAGCATCTTGAAGGCAAGGCGTTTCCCATGAGCGACCAGCCCAGCAACAATCTTGCACGCGAAGAACGGCTCGCCGCGCAGCTGCGCGAAAATCTGCGCCGCCGCAAGGCGCAGGCGCGCGCAATGGGCGCCATTGCAACCGATTCGCCGTCACAAGTGCTTTCCAAGCCTGCGACAGGCAGCTAACGCGGCGGTGATCACCCCGGAGACCTTGTCCCACAATGCCCAAGCTTATCCTGATCCGCCACGGTCAAAGCCAGTGGAACCTTGAAAACCGCTTCACGGGTTGGTGGGATGTCGATGTGACCGAGCAGGGCGTGGCCGAGGCGAAAGCGGCAGGCGCGCTGATGAAAGCCAAGGGCGTGCTGCCGACGGTCGGTTTCACCAGCCTCCAGACCCGCGCGATCAAGACACTCAATCTCGCGCTGGAAGAAGCCGGCCGCCTGTGGATCCCGATAACCAAGGACTGGCGCCTCAATGAACGCCACTATGGCGGGCTGACCGGGCTCGACAAGCAGGAGACCCGCGAGCAGCATGGCGATGAACAAGTGCTCATCTGGCGGCGCAGCTTCGATGTGCCGCCCCCGCCGCTGGAGGCAGGCAGCGCATTCGATCTCGCGTCCGACCCGCGTTATGCGGGCATCCCCGTGCCCGCTACCGAAAGCCTAAAGCTTACGATTGAGCGCGTGCTGCCCTACTGGGAAAGCGATATCCTGCCAGTGCTGGCGCGGGGCGAGACCGTCATTATCTCGGCCCACGGCAACAGCTTGCGTGCGCTGGTCAAGCACCTATCGAACATCTCGGATGCTGACATCACCGACCTCGAAATCCCGACCGGCCAACCGATCATCTATGATTTCGACGAGGGCATGGTGCCGGGTGAGCGCTATTACCTGAAGGATGCCTGATGGACTCAGCCGCCGCCACCGCCGAGGGGCAACGCGTCGCGATTGTCATGGGCAGCCAGTCCGACTGGCCGACGATGAGGGCAGCAGCCGAAGTGCTCGACGAGCTTGAGGTGGAGTATGAGGCGAGGATCGTCTCGGCCCACCGCACGCCTGACCGCATGACCGCCTTTGCCAAGGGGGCGGAAGGCGAAGGTTTCGGCGTGATTATCGCAGGCGCAGGCGGCGCGGCGCACCTGCCCGGCATGATCGCCAGCATGACCCACCTGCCGGTGCTGGGCGTGCCGGTGCAATCGCGGGCCCTTTCCGGCATGGATAGCCTGCTTTCGATCGTGCAGATGCCTGCCGGTATTCCCGTCGGCACGCTGGCGATCGGCGAGGCCGGGGCGAAGAATGCAGGCCTGATGGCAGCAGCGATTCTCGCCCTGTCGGACAAGGACTTGTCCGAACGCTTGCAGGATTGGCGCGCGGCGAAGAGCGCGGCCGTGGACGAAGTGCCGGAGGACTGATGCTCGCACCCGGCTCCACCATCGGCATTCTGGGCGGCGGGCAGCTTGGCCGGATGCTGGCAATGGCAGCGGTGCAGCTTGGCTACCGCGTTGCGGGCTATGCGCCGCCGGGCGAGAATGTCGCGCTCGAAGTGAGCGGCTGGTTCTGGGAAGCGGACTGGGCTGATCGGGGCGCGCTCGCCGAATTTGCGCAGGCCTGTGATGTGGTGACCTGGGAATTCGAGAACGTCCCGCTCGCCATGATCGCTGCGCTTCCGGCAAGCCTGCTCGCCTGCCCGGCGCGCGCGCTTGAGGTGGCGCAGGATCGTCTTGCGGAAAAGCGCTTTGCCGAAGACCTCGGCGGGCGCGCCGCGCCGCACACACGGGTGGAAAGCGACGAGGATTTCGCCCGCGCCCTTGATCGTATCGGCACCCCCGGCATCCTCAAGACCGCGCGCGAAGGCTATGACGGCAAGGGCCAGTGGCGCATCGGATCATCGCAGGATGCGCTCGGCGTGCGCCTGCCGGGCCAGCCTTGCATCTATGAGGGCATGGTCGCCTTTGAGGCGGAATTCTCGGTGATCCTGGTGCGCGCGGCGACCGGCGAAGTGCGCTTCTGGGATTCGACCGCCAACCGCCACGAAGGCGGAATGCTGGCGCAATCGACGCTTCCGGCAGGCGCGCTGATCGAAGCGCAGGTGCCAGAGGCCCGCGCACTCGCAGCCAAGGTGGCGCAGGCGCTCGGCTATGTTGGGGTGTTGACGCTGGAGTTTTTTGCCACCCGCAATGGCCCAGTGTTCAACGAGATGGCCCCGCGCGTCCATAACTCGGGCCACTGGACTATCGAGGGCGCCGCAACGAGCCAGTTCGAAAATCACATCCGCGCGATTGCCGGCTTGCCGCTGGGAGGCACCGCAACCCGCTTTGCGCGCATCGAAATGCGCAACATTGTCGGCGAGGAGGCGCTTGAATCGCACAAGATCCTGGCCGAGCCGGGCGAGCCGCACCTTCACCTCTATGGCAAGCGCGAGGCGCGCAAGGGGCGCAAAATGGGCCATGTCACCCGCGTAGGACAGGCGCTGCCGTGAGCCTGGAAATCGTTCTGATCTATGCCCGCGCCGCCAATGGCGCGATCGGCAATGAGGGCGATCTGCCCTGGCGCCTGCCCGCTGATCTCAAGCGGTTCAAGGCACTGACCATGGGCAAACCCATGGTGATGGGCCGCAAGACCTTTGAAAGCTTGCCCGGCCTGCTGCCCGGCCGCCGCCATATCGTGCTCTCGCAGCGGGACGACTGGCGCGCAGACGGCGCAGAGATGGCCACATCGCGCGACATGGCGGTGCGGATGGCAAGCGAGGGCAATGACAGCGGCGCAATCGCGGTGATCGGCGGGGCGGCGATCTACGATCTGTTCTGGCCGCTCGCGCACCGCATCGAGCTGACGCAAATCCACGCGGATTATCCTGGCGACACCTTCATGAAAGCGCCCGGCTCCGATTGGACGCTGGCAGCCGAGGAGCATCACGCAGCCGCAGGCACGCATCCTGCCTTTACCTTTCAGACCTATCGCCGCACCGGGAGCGCCGCCTGATGCGTTGGCTCGATCACCGCGATCCTGTTCCGGGCGGCTTGCGCGGCGCGATCATTGCGCTCGGTAATTTCGACGGGTTTCATCTGGGCCATCAGGCGGTGGCGGGGGAGGCAATCCGCTGGGCGCAAGCGGAAGGCCGCCCCTCGATCATTGCGACCTTCGATCCGCACCCGGTGCGGTTTTTCCGCCCCGATGCCCCGCCCTTCCGGCTCACCACGCTGGAGCAGCGGCAGGAGCTTTATCTGGCGGCGGGCGCGACCGCGATGCTGGTGTTTCACTTCGATGCCGAGCTTGCCGGGACGAGCGCGGAGGATTTCATCGCGCGCATTCTCATCGAACGCTTCGGCGCGCATGGCGTGGTAACGGGCGGGGATTTCACTTTCGGCAAAGGTGCGAAAGGCAATGTCGCGCTGCTGCGCTCGCTGGGCGGCGATCTGGGCCTGCAATCGCGGGTGGTCGAGGCAGTGGGCGAAGGCGGCGCGGTCGTCTCATCCAGCCGGATCCGGGCCGCTTTACGGGATGGCGATCCGCAGGAGGCCGCCCGGCTGCTCACCCGCCCCTTCGCCATTCGCGGCATTGTCGAACACGGCGACAAGCGCGGGCGCACCATCGGCTATCCCACGGCAAATCTCGCGATAGAGAACTATTTGCGCCCCAAATACGGGATTTACGCGGTAACGGGGCGCATTCTGGCAACGGGCGAAGTGCTGCAAGGCGCGGCCAATATCGGCATCCGCCCCCAGTTCGAACCGCCCAAGGAATTGCTCGAACCCTACTTCTTCGATTTTTCGGGCGATCTTTACGGGCAGGAAATCGAAGTCGCCTTCCACCATTTCTTACGCGGCGAGGCGAAGTTCGATTCCCTTGAGGCACTGATGGCGCAGATGGACAAGGATTGCGCCGAGGCCCGCCGGTTGCTGTGTTAGCCCCGTCGTCATGCTGAACTTGTTTCAGCATCCATTCCTCGGTTAGGAGCGGCGGCGCTGTCGGAGAAATGGATCCTGAAACAAGTTCAGGATGACGCAATTGGGGCGTGGTGCGCGCAAGCCCTTTATCGATGCGCGCAATTGCCCTAACGGCGCGAGCCTATGTCTGACGAAAACACCCAGCGCGATTACCGGGACACCGTCTTCCTGCCGAAGACCGATTTCCCCATGAAGGCCGGCCTCCCCGCCAAGGAGCCGGGCATTGCCGCGCGCTGGGAAGAGATCGGGCTTTACGCAAAGCTGCGCAAGGCGCGGGCTGGCCGGGAGAAGTTCATCCTCCACGATGGCCCGCCCTACGCCAATGGCGACATCCACGTGGGCCATGCGCTGAACCACATTCTTAAGGACATGGTGTGCCGCACGCGCAATCTGATGGGTTATGATGCGCCCTATGTGCCGGGCTGGGACTGCCACGGCCTCCCCATCGAATGGAAGGTCGAGGAGCAATACCGCAAGGACAAGAAGGCCAAGCCCGTCCTCACTGGCGCGGGCCGTGACGAGGCGGCGGTCAAGGCGTTCCGCGACGAGTGCCGCGCCTATGCGCAGAAGTGGGTAGATACCCAGCGCGGGCAGCTGAAGCGCCTCGGCATCATGGGCGACTGGGACCACCCCTACCTCACCATGCAGAAGGAGAGCGAGGCGGTGATCGTCGCCGAGCTTCTGAAGCTGGCCGAGGCGGGGAACCTCTATCGCGGCTCGAAGCCTGTCATGTGGTCGCCCGTGGAGCAGACCGCGCTGGCCGAGGCGGAGGTCGAATACGAGGACATCACCTCGACCCAGATCGACGTGGCGTTCGAGATCGTCGAGAGCCCGATCCCCGAACTAGTCGGCGCCCACGCGGTGATCTGGACGACGACGCCGTGGACGATCCCGGTGAACCAGGCTTTGGCTTATGGGCCGGAGGTTACCTATTGCCAAGTTACCGATGGCTTGCACCGCTATCTCATTGCCACTGATTTGGTGAAGCAATTCGAGGCGCGCCTTGGTCGAACGGTCGAACTGGTCGGCAAAGAAGCCGACCCGCAATGGCGGTATGGCAAGGAGTTGATCGGCACCCTAGTCCGTCACCCGATGGCCGGGCGCTTGTCTCCCCTCCCCTCGGGGGAGGGGCCGGGGGTGGGGGGTGCCACGCCCGCGACCGCCGAACACCCATCCCCAACCCCTTCCCTCAAGGGAAGGGGCTTTTATGACACCCTCCGCCCGCTGCTCCCCGGCGATTTCGTCACCACCGACTCTGGCACCGGCCTCGTCCACATGGCGCCCGATCATGGCGAGGATGACTTCGAACTGTGCAAGGCCAACGGGATCAACCCCGTTTTCGCGGTGATGGACGACGGGCGCTACCGCGACGACTGGGGCTGGCTCGGCGGCGCGGATGAGCGGCGCATGAGCGTCATCAACCCCAAATTCAACGCGCCCGATGGCCCGATCTGCTCCGACCTGCGCGAAGCGGGCGCGCTGCTCGCGGCGAGCGCGGATTACGAACACTCCTATCCGCATTCGTGGCGCTCCAAGGCCAAGGTGATTTTCCGGTGCACCCCGCAATGGTTCGTGCCGATGGATTCTCCCCTCCCCTCGGGGGAGGGGTCGGGGGTGGGGGGTCCGCCCTCCGCGACCGCCGAACACCCATCTCCAACCCCTTCCCTCAAGGAAAGGGGCTCGACTTTGCGCGAGACGGCGCTGGCCGAAATCGCCCGCGTGCAGTTCGTCCCCGAAAAGGGCCGCAATCGCATCGGCGCGATGGTGGAAGGGCGGCCCGACTGGGTGCTCTCCCGCCAGCGCGCCTGGGGCGTGCCGATCACGCTCTTCGTGCGGCCGGACGGCACTTACCTCCAGGATCCGGCGGTCAACGCCCGCATCGTCGCGGCGGTGAACGCGGAAGGCATGGACGCGTGGAACAGCGCCAACAAGGCGGCCTTCCTCGGCCCGGACCACGACCCGGCCGACTACGAGATGGTCACCGACATTCTCGACGTGTGGTTCGACTCGGGCTGCACCCACGCCTTCGTGCTCGAGAGCGGACGCTGGCCCGACCTCCAGTGGCCCGCCGACCTCTACCTCGAAGGCTCGGACCAGCACCGCGGCTGGTTCCAGTCCTCGCTGCTGCAATCCGCCGCCACCCGCGGCCGGGCGCCCTACGACCAGGTCCTGACGCACGGCTTCACGATGGACGCCAAGGGCAAGAAGATGTCGAAGTCGCTCGGCAACACAGTCGATCCCTTGAAGGTGATGGAGACCTACGGCGCGGACATCATCCGGCTGTGGGCGCTCTCGGTCGACTTCACCGAGGACCACCGCATCGGCGATGAAATCCTCAAAGGCGTGGGTGACCAGTATCGCAAGCTCAGGAACACGTTCCGTTATCTGCTGGGCGCGCTCGACGGGTTCAGCGAGGCCGAACGGGTCGACCACGCGGCGATGCCCGAGCTGGAGCGCTATATCCTACATCTGCTCGCTAGTCTTGACGTTAAGCTACGTTCGGCCATCGACGCTTATGATTTTAATAGCTATATCAGGGCATTGAGTGACTTCGCTAACGACGATTTGTCGGCTTTTTTCTTCGATATTCGAAAGGACAGTCTCTACTGCGACGCGCCATCATCGCTGAAACGGCGCAGCTATCGGACTGTATTGGACACGCTGTTCCACGCGCTTATTCGCTATGCGGCCCCGGCTCTTGTGTTCACAGCCGAAGAGGTATGGCGGACGCGGTATCCTAGCTCAGATAGCGTTCATCTGCTGGAGTGGCCGGTGATTGACGCAGAGTGGACAGACCATCGTCTGAATTTACGCTGGTGTGATATTCGACCTTGGCGAAAACTTGCCAACGAAAATATTGAGGCCTTACGACGCGAAAAAGTTATTGGGTCAAGCCTAGAAGCTGAGATTACCATCCTGTTCCCCGCCGACCCCTTTGATAGAGAGGTCGAGCGCCTAAGAACGATTGACCTGAACGAAGTGCTAATCGTGGCGTCGGCAACAATTGGTATTACGCAAGATTCAGACTTTGAGGTGAGTACAACCAAAACCACCTACCACAAATGCGCGCGCTGCTGGCGGCATCTGCCCGACGTTGCGGAGGACGGGTCGTTGTGCGGTCGCTGCGAAGACGTGGTCGGCGCATGAGCAATCCCTTCACCCGCAACCGGTTGATCGGGCTGGCGCTGGCGGCGCTGATTGCCGCCACCGATCAGCTGTCGAAGTGGTATGTCACCGGCCCGCTCGATCTGCGGCGGGTGGGGCGTATTGATCTGCTGCCGTTCTTCGATCTCACCTACACCGAAAACCGCGGCATTTCGCTCGGCATGTTGCAGGCGAGCAATATGGAAATGCGCTGGCTGCTGGTGCTGATGACGCTGGCCATCGCCACCATCGTGCTGGTGTGGCTGATGCGCGAGCGCAAGCTGGGCGATATCGGCGGGCTTGCGCTTATTCTCGGCGGAGCGATCGGCAATATCGTTGATCGCTATCGGTTCGGTTATGTCGTGGACTTTGCCGATTTCCACATCGGCAGTTTCCGCCCCTTCCTCATTTTCAACATCGCCGATGCGGCGATCACCATCGGCGTCGTCATAATCCTTGCCCGCAGCCTGCTGGTGAGCGACAAGGATGATGCAAACGGCGGGCCGCAAGCGGCCGATGCTGTCTCGGAGAAGTAACCATGCCTAACCTGAAAACCGTCTTTGCTCTTGGCACCGGCGCGATGCTGCTGGCGGCGTGTGGCAGCACCGGGCTGTTCAACCGTGATCGGCCCGATGAATTCGCGGTGCAGCGGCAGGCCCCGCTGGTGGTGCCGCCCGATTTCTCGCTCACCCCGCCTGCTGCCGGCGCGCCGCGTCCGGTCGAAGGGACGGCGGCCGAACAGGCGCTCGATGTGCTGTTCGGTGGCCCCGCTCCGCGCAGCCGGATCGAGGCGAGCGTGCTGGATCGTGCAGGCAGCCCTGCGCCAAGCATTCGCAGCACTGTGGGCGATGCTGCCACCAACACTGTGGCCAAAGGCCGCGTCACCCGTGACATCATCGCCGCCCCCGAAGGCGACGGCGCCAGCGCGCAGGCGGTTATCCCGTCTTGATCTGATCCTCGCGGCGGTTTCGCGCTTCGCGCGAGCCGCTGCGGGCGGCCGGTCGGCCTTGCGGTCGCTTTGCGACCGGGATGATCTGATCCTCGCGGCGTTTTCGTCGCCCTACCGCTTCGCTGCTTGAGGGCCGGTGAGGGCGGCCAGTCGGCTTCTGCCCTATCGCCCGCGCCGAGCCTCAGTCCGCGATCGCCTCTTCGCGGCTGACCAGCAGCTTGTCAATCCGGCGGCCGTCCATGTCGACCACTTCAAAGCGCCAGCCCTGATCGCGGAACACTTCGCCTTCGACCGGCAGCTTGCGCAGCACGGAAAGCGCATAGCCCGCCGCCGTGCCAAATTCGCGGTCCTCGCCATAATCAAGGCCGAGCCGGTCAGCCATTACATCGGCTGACAATGCGCCCGAAACCAGCAGCGAGCCATCCTCGCGCGTCACGATCTGGGGGATGTCGCCCGCGTCCTGATCGCTCGCGAAATTGCCGACAATCGCGGTGAGCAGATCGATCGGGGTAACAATACCTTCGAAATGCCCGTATTCGTCATGCACCAGCGCCAGCGCCACATCCGCGCCTTGGAGCACCCTGAGCGCATCCATCGCATCGAGCTGATCCGGCACCACTTCGACCTTGCGGGTGAGGCTGCGCACCGAGACCGCCTCGCCCGCCACCTGCGCGGCCAGCACATCGCGCACTTTCACCACGCCGATCACATTATCGGGCGAGCTTTCGGCGACCAGCAGCAGCGAATGGGGGCTTTCCCCGATAGCCTCGCGAATTTCGTCATCGCCCGCGTCGGCCTCGATCCAGTCGACTTCGGTGCGCGGGGTCATCATCTCGCGCACGGGGCGTTCGGCAAGACGCACCACGCCGGTGAGGATCTGGTGCTGTTCAGCCTCGATCACACCCGAACGGGTCGCCTCGGCAAAGATGATCTGCAATTCCTCGGCGGTGAAAGTCTCCTGATTGCTGGCACGCAGGCCGAACAGCGCAATCACCAGCGCGGAGGACTTATCAAGCACCCATACCAGCGGCGCTGCGGCGCGGGCCAGCAGTGCCATCGGGCGGGCCATCACCATCGCCACCGCTACCGCATTGCGTAACGCCAGCTGCTTCGGCACGAGTTCGCCGATGATCAGGCTGAGATAAGTGGTAAAGGCGATCACCAGCGCAAAGCCCACCTCGTTGGCAAAGCGCGCGGGCACACCCAGCAGCGCGAGGCGCTCGCCGACAGGTGCGCCAAGGCTCGCCCCGGAATAGGCGCCTGCGATAATCCCGATCAGCGTAATGCCGATCTGAACGGTGGAGAGAAACTTGCCCGGATCGGCCGCCAGAGCAATCGCGATGCGCGCCGCCGACGAGCCGCCTTCCGCGCGGGTTTCCAGGGTCGAAGTCTTGGCCGAGACAATCGCCAGTTCGGACATGGCAAAGACGCCGTTCAGCACAACCAGCGCGAGGATGATGACAAGGTCTGTCCAGGGAAACGGCGTCACGCAGCCGCCGTTAGCACAAATCGCGCCGCCTGCCAGCCGCCGCGCAAACGCCAGCCTCCAAGTGCTGTTCAACTGCCGCTAAGACTGACACGGCCAAACAGGCGGCGGGGCGTGCGTGGCGGGTTGCCGTGGTATGCGGTTCGTGCCATCTTTCTGCCCGGGAAACAAAGAGTGAGGACGGGACAATGAAGCTTTCACGAATTCTGGTATCGAGCACGGCAGCGCTGGCGCTGCTTACCACCACCGCCTGTGTGACCGATCCCAATACCGGGCAGCAAAAGGTCTCGCGCACCGCGATGGGCGCAGGGCTTGGCGGCACGCTGGGCTATCTGCTTGGCGGGGCAATCGGCGGCAACACCGGTCGCATTATCGGCGCCGGGATCGGCGGCTCGGCAGGCGCGGTGCTGGGCAAGCAGTTTGACGATCAGATCAAGACCCTCAAGGAAGAGACTGCCGGCAGCGGCGTCGATGTTGAGGAAGTGGGCGACAGCGAGGCCATTCTGGTGCGCCTGCCCGACGGGGTGACCTTTGCGCGCGGCTCGGCCCAGATCAATCCGGGCTTTCAGGATACGCTCAATTCCGTCGCGGATTCGCTGGTGCGCTATCCCAACAGCCTGATCGATGTGTTCGGCTTTACCGATACCACCGGCGCCCCGGCTGCCAACCAGCGCCTTTCGGAACAGCGCGCGCAGGCGGTTGCGGATTATCTTGCTGCGCGAGGCGTTGCCCGTTCGCGGATGGAAACCCGCGGCTATGGGGAAGATCGCGCCTATCTGCGCGTGCCAACGGGGGATAATGTCGATGAACCGCGCAACCGCCGCGTGGAGATCAAGATCATCCCGATCAGCCAGGAACAGGTCAACGCCGCACGCCAGCGCTGATCCGGCCGGACAGACGATCAACGACGGGCCGTCCTTATGGGCGGCCCGTTTGCATTCGGGTGTCATATCACGTCGCGCGGGGCGGGAGGGGTATCGGTTCGCATCAGCGAACCCAGGTATCAGTCCTTGTTCTGGCTGAGCCGTGCGGCACGTTCAGCCAGCCGCTCGACCGCCGCTGCATGGATCGCAGGCGAACACACCAGCAATCCAAAGGCGCGCGGGTCATGCTTGTTGAAGGCAAGCGGCGCGCCGAAAGCATCGCTAACCTCCGCTCCCGCTTCGCGCGCGATCAGGGTCGCAGCGGCGATGTCCCACTCGTAACCCCAACGCACCGTCGCGACCAGATCGGCGCGGTTATCGGCCACCATCGCAATCCTTAAGGCAATCGAATTGGGCTGCTCCACCGCGACCAGATCGCGGTCCTCGCGCGGCAGGGTGAAGGCCGGCACCCGCGCGCCGGCAAATTGGCTCCGGGTGCTGGCACGGATGGATGCCGCATTGAGCGTTGCGCCCTGCCCAGCCACGGCAACCCATTCCTCGGCGCGCGCTGGGGCAACCAGGATCCCGATCAGGGGCCGCCCGGCGCTCACCAGCGCGACCGACACCGCCCAGCCCTTGCGCCCTGCCACGAAATCGCGAGTGCCATCAATCGGATCGACCAGCCAGATCAGCCCGCTGGTCGTGCGCACCTTGTCATCGGCGGTCTCCTCCGAGAGCCATCCAGCAGACGGCAGCAGCGCAGTCAGCTCGCGCCGCAGAAAGCGGTCGACTGCCAGATCCGCCTCGCTCACCGGGTTGTTCGGGCTTTTGTCCCAGCTGGCAAGAGCATGGCCCGCCCCCGGCCAGCGCGCATGGGCAATCCGGCCCGCTTCACGGACAATTTCAATGAGGCGCGCAGTGTCTATCATTTTTGCAAGATCATGCTTGCCATGCAGCGTTGCCCCTCAACAGGGCACTTTTCAAGAGGGGCGATCCGTGCTTAGGCCGCCCCCGGACACATCCTCCCCAAAGGACGATCAAGGAAGGGATCACAGCGCCATGAACATCCACGAATATCAGGCCAAGGAATTGCTCGCAGAATACGGCATCGCCGTTCCCGCCGGGCATGCTGCGCTGAGTGTGGAGGAAGCTGTCGAAGCAGCCAAGAAGCTGCCCGGCCCGCTTTATGTGGTGAAGGCGCAGATCCATGCAGGCGGGCGCGGCAAGGGCAAGTTCAAGGAGCTGGGCGCGGACGCCAAGGGCGGCGTTCGCCTCGCCAAGAGCCTTGAGGAAGTCGAAGCGCACGCGCGTGAAATGCTCGGCAACACGCTGGTGACAATCCAGACGGGCGAAGCGGGCAAGGAAGTCAATCGCCTCTACATCACCGATGGCGTCGATATCGCCCGCGAATACTACCTTTCGCTGCTGGTTGACCGCGCGACCGGTCGCGTGGCGTTCGTTGTGTCGACCGAAGGCGGCATGGATATCGAGGCGGTGGCGCATGACACGCCCGAACTCATCACCACCTTCACCATCGATCCGGCCCAAGGGTTCCAGCCGCACCACGGCCGGGCCGTGGCTTTCGCGCTCAAGCTGACCGGCGATCTCAACAAGCAGGCGCAAAAGCTGGCCAAGCAGCTTTACGAGGCTTTCATCGCCACCGATTGCTCGATGCTCGAAATCAACCCGCTGGTGGAAAGCGAAGATGGCCGCCTGCTGGTGCTCGATGCCAAGATGAGCTTTGATTCGAACGCGCTCTATCGCCACCCCGCAATCGAGGCGCTGCGCGACGTGACCGAGGAAGACCCCGCCGAAGTCGAAGCGAGCGAATATGATCTTGCCTACATCAAGCTCGATGGCAACATCGGCTGCATGGTCAACGGCGCTGGCCTTGCAATGGCGACGATGGACATCATCAAGCTCAATGGCGCCTTCCCCGCAAACTTCCTCGATGTCGGCGGCGGTGCCACCACCGAAAAGGTGACGGCCGCCTTCAAGATCATCCTCAAGGACCCGGCGGTGGAAGGCATTCTCGTCAATATCTTCGGCGGGATCATGAAGTGCGACGTGATCGCCAATGGCATCATTCAGGCCGCCAAGGACGTGAACCTGCAAGTTCCGCTGGTGGTGCGTCTTGAAGGCACCAATGTGAACGAGGGCAAGGCAATCCTCAACCAATCGGGCCTGGCCATCGTAGCTGCCGATAACCTTGGCGATGCCGCGCAGAAAATCGTTGCCGAGGTGAAGAAGGCCGCCTGAGGGCGCCTGCTTGTCAAATCTGTGAGCGCCGCCCTGCTTGACGTTTACGTAAACGCAAGCTAGGCGTCTGCCTACGAGTGCTGTCCGTGATTCTGTGAGAGGAAGGAACACCCCATGAAGATCCTCGTCCCCGTCAAGCGGGTGATCGATTACAACGTCAAGCCGCGGGTTAAGGCCGACGGCACCGGCGTTGACCTTGCCAACGTCAAGATGAGCATGAACCCGTTCGACGAGATCGCGGTCGAAGAAGCCATCCGCCTCAAGGAAAAGGGCGCGGCCACGGAAATCGTCGCCGTCTCTGTCGGCCCGGCCAAGGCGCAGGAAACCCTGCGCACCGCGCTCGCCATGGGCGCGGACCGCGCGATCCTGATCGAAACCGACGAAGAGGTCGAACCGCTGGCGGTCGCCAAGATCCTGAAGGGCATTGCCGATGAGGAGCAGCCCGGCCTCGTCATCCTCGGCAAGCAGTCGATCTCGGACGATTCGAACCAGACCGGCCAGATGCTCGCAGCCCTGATGGGCCGCCCGCAAGGCACCTTCGCCAACACCGTCGAAGTCGATGGCGACAGCGTGACCGTGAAGCGCGAAGTCGATGGCGGCCTTCAAACCGTGAAGCTGGCGCTCCCCGCGATCGTCACCACCGACCTGCGCCTCAACGAACCGCGCTATGCCAGCCTGCCCAACATCATGAAGGCCAAGCAAAAGCCGCTCGCCACCAAGACCGCTGCCGATTACGGGGTTGATCTGACCCCGCGTTTGAAGACCCTCAAGGTTGCCGAGCCGCCGGTGCGCCAGGCGGGCGAAAAGGTCGCTGATGTCGCGGCGCTGGTCGAAAAGGTCAAGGCGCTCGGCATCGCCTGAGCCCCATTCGAGAGGACATTCCCATGAAGACTCTGGTTCTGGTCGAACATGACAACACCAAGGTGAACGACGCGACACTCGCGGTGGTCACGGCTGCGGGCAAGCTAGGCGAAGTGCACCTGCTGGTGGCCGGGCACAATTGCGGCGGCGTCGCCGAGGCTGCCGCCAAGATCGCGGGCGTGGCCAAGGTCCACGTCGCGGACGATGCGGCCTATGGCAATGGCCTTGCCGAAAATGTCGCGCCGCTCGCCGCCAGCCTGATGGCGGCACACGACGCCTTCCTCGCGCCCGCCACCACCAGCGGCAAGAACATCGCGCCGCGCGTTGCGGCGCATCTCGATGTGATGCAGGTCAGCGAAATCCTGTCGGTCGAAGGGCCCAAGACCTTCACTCGCCCGATCTATGCGGGCAACGCTATCGCCACCGTCGAATCGACCGATGCCAAGCTGGTCATCACCGTGCGCGGCACCGCTTTTGAAAAGGCGGCAACCGCAGGCGGTTCGGCCACCATCGAGGCGGTCAGCGGGGCAGGCGATGCCGGTGTGTCGACCTTCGTGTCCTCGGAAATCGCCAAGAGCGAGCGCCCCGAACTCACCAGCGCCAAGGTGATCGTCTCCGGTGGTCGCGCGCTGAAGGACGCGGAGACCTTCGAAAGCGTGATCACGCCGCTGGCTGACAAGCTCGGCGCTGCAATCGGCGCGAGCCGCGCGGCGGTGGACGCAGGCTATGTGCCCAATGATTACCAGGTCGGCCAGACCGGCAAGATCGTCGCGCCGGAAGTCTACATCGCGGTCGGCATTTCGGGCGCGATCCAGCACCTGGCAGGGATGAAGGATTCGAAGGTCATCATCGCGATCAACAAGGACGAAGATGCACCGATCTTCCAGGTCGCGGATATCGGGCTGGTGGCGGATTTGTATGCCGCCGTGCCGGAGCTGACCGGGGCGCTGTAAGCGGTTCATCGCAAAGAGCTTTCCTTTGATGGTAACCTCCGGCAGACTGCACGCCTGTCGGAGGTTTTTTCGTGGTCGCTCGCAACACTCCCGCCGCGCTTGCTCTTGTCGGCGCTACCTTCGCCGTGCCCGTTCACGCCGAATCTCCGGTGCTCAAGCCGGCGGGCAATTGGCAGGTCGATTATGGCGACGAGACCTGCCGCCTCAACCGCGAGTTCGGCGTTGATGGGAACAAACACCTTCTGACATTGCGGCAATACTGGCCATCGCGCGAGGCTAGCCTGAGTGTAGCGGGCAGCGGCTTGCGCAGGTTCGGGCATCGCACCCGCACAACCCTGCGCTTCAGCCCCGGCCAGCCACCCGTCGAAGGGCGCCCCCTTGCTGGCAAGGTCGAAGCTTACGGCGCTACAGTGATTTTCTCCGCAATAGACATCACCAAGGGCGAGCCGACGTTCAAGCCCTCCGGCGATGATGAGGAGGCTCACGCGATGAGGCAGCTTGATGTTTCGCACGCTGCCGGGGTGCGCTTTATCGAGTTGCAACAGGGCGCGAGGACCATACGGCTCGAAACCGGGTCGCTGGCAGAAGCCTTCAAGGTCATGAATGACTGCACCGCCTCGCTCGTGAAAGCGTGGGGGCTCGATCCCGAACGCCTCAGGACTGCGCAAAGCGGCCCGCGCTGGCTCAATCAGGAATCGCTCGTCCGCAAGATCGCAGCGACCTATCCAATCGGAGCGCTGCTTGCGGGTGAGCAGGGAATCATGAGGATGCGGGTGATCGTAAGCACTGATGGGCTGGTCGAAGGGTGCACCATCATCAAGGCAACCAATACCAGGCTCCTTGAATCCTCGGCCTGCACGGTAATGAAAGCCGCCCGGTTTGAGCCCGCGCGCGATGCAGCCGGTCAACCGATGCGTTCATTCTATGCAACCGCAATCACCTACGTGATCGGGGCTTGACGAGTGCGGAGGGACAAAGGTCGCAAAAAACGCCTCCCCATCCCCACCAGCCCGCCGCTCCTCTAAACCGGGCCAACATCCCTCAGCCGCGCCGCCATTCCTCGCACCGCGCCAGCGCGGCTTTCCGATCGGGCATGCGGTCAGGCGCGATCCAGAAGCTTCTGCCGCATGGCGTGTAGCCGCGCGCTTCGAGATGCCGTCCGGCAAACCAGTGGACGCCCAGGGGGAACGCGATAGTCGCAGGCAGCATGCAGGCAGCGAACACCAGCAACTGATTGATCGCGTCGCTGCGCCATCCATCAACCTGCTGCCCGTAATCACGGCCGATAAAGAGGCCCGCCGCCAGCGCGAGCAGCGCCAGCGCAAGCGGCAGGCCAGTCCAGCCGCCTTCGTCCCAGAACACCACCGCCGCGCCGCTTGCAATGGTCACGACGAAGACCCAGATCGTGGACGCGGAGATGGTCAGGATCGCCACACCCAATAAGCCGACCCCTGCGCAGAGCAGCAGGCCGCGCCGCCGGGCGCTGGCGTCAAGCATGGCGGGTCATGCCTGATAAGATCACAGCACCGCCGTGGTGACGAAATGCAGCACCATCCCCACCAGCCCGCCCACTAGCGTCCCGTTAATCCGAATGAATTGCAGGTCGCGGCCCACCGCGCTTTCGATGCGGCCAGTGATGGTGGTCGCGTCCCAGCGCTTCACTGTTTCGGACACCAGCTTGACGATCTGCCCGCCATAACGTGTGGCGATGCCGACAGCCGTGCGGCGGGCGAAGCGGTTGATCTGATGTTGCAACCGCGCATCCTGCTGAAGCGCGTGGCCGAGATCAGCCAGGCTCCTGCGCATCTCCTGGCCCATCATCGAATCGGGCGTGCGCGCCCGGCGGATCAGAGACAGCCGCGCGCGCTCCCACACGCCCATCCACCACACCGCCACCGCCGGGTTTTCGAGCAGCTCGATCTTGAGGCTTTCCACGCGCTCGCGGGTCTCGGGATCGTGCTGCAAATCCTGCCCGAGCTTTTGCAGACCTTCCTCGATCTTGAAGCGCAAGGGGTGATCGGGATCGACCAGCACTTCGGCCAGCAATTTATACAGCCCGTCGAGCACGTTGGAGCTGATCGTCTTGTCGAGTCCCGCCCAGCGCAACACGCCCGCCACCCGGCCATGGATGATATCGCGCAGGGTTTCCTCATTGTCTTCGATCGTCAGGCCCGCCCAGCGCACAAAACCATCGATCAGCGGCTGGTGGCGCCGGTCCATCATCGCGCTTTCCAGCATGCGCCCGGCAAGCGGGGCGATGTCGAGCTTGGCGATCTGACTGGCGAGGCCCGCACGCACCTGACTGCCGAGCCGTTCGGGATCGAGCGATTCGAGCACTTCGGCCAGCAACTCTGCCGCCCCCGAGGTGATGCGCGCGCGCGGATCGCTGCTTGCCCCCCGTTCGGGCGCCGCAGTCAGGAAATCCCCCAGCGCCTTGGCGACATTCATGCCCGCCATGCGCCGCGCCACCACCGCAGGGGTGAGAAAATTCTCTTGCAGGAAAGCCGCCATCGTGTCGGCGATGCGATCCTTGTTCTGCGGGATGATTGCAGTGTGGGGGATCGGCAGGCCAAGCGGGTAACGGAACAGCGCCGTTACTGCGAACCAATCAGCGAGCCCGCCCACCATGGCGGCTTCGGCAAAGGCGTTGACATAACCCCAGGCCGGGTGGCCACCGACAAGGCCATGGGTCGCGCCGAAGATCACCGCCATCGCGGCGAGCATGCCGGTCGCAGTCCAGCGCATCCGGCGCGCGCGGTCAGCGGTCAGCGGCTCGCCGCGATAGGTAAGGGGGCGCAAGACGGATTTGCTCGCCATCGCTTCGCCTTAGCCGGAATTGCTCCCCGAGGTCACGCCCTGACGCGCGCTATTCCGCAGGTTGCGGTGCCTCCGGGGCAAGCGGGCGCGGTTGATCGTCCCCCGGCTTGAAGGTCAGGAACTTGCGCGACAGGATCGGGCCAGCCCGCTTTTCAAAGCTGTCGGCAAGACTGAAGCCCGCCGGAACGATCAACAGCGTGAGCAAAGTCGAGAGCAGCAGCCCGCCGATCACGACAATCCCCATCGGCTGGCGCCACGCCCCATCGCCCGACAGCGAGATCGCGACCGGCACCATGCCCGCGGTCATCGCGACAGTCGTCATCACGATCGGCTGCGCACGCTTGCGGCCTGCATCCATGATCGCCTCAAGCTGCGGCACACCCTTGTGCATTTCCTCGATGGCGAAATCGATCAGCAGGATCGAGTTCTTCGAGACAATGCCGAGCAGCAGCAGAATGCCGATATAGACCGGCATCGATTGCGGCTGGCCGAGCAGCCAGATCAGGAACACACCACCGAGCGGTGCCAGCGCGAGCGAGCTCATATTGACGAGCGGGCTCATCAGCCGCTTGTAAAGCAACACCAGCACCGCGAACACCAGCAGCACCCCCGCCACAATCGCGATCACGAGATTGACGACCAGCTCGGCCTGCCACTTGTCCTCGCCCACCACATCGCGGATCACGCCGACGGGGAGCTTCTTGAGGATCGGCAGCGCGTCGATTTCGGCCTGCGCCTCACCCTTGAGCACACCGGCCGCAAGATCGGCGCCCACGAGCACGCGGCGGTTCTGGTTGTAACGCTGGATCGCGGTCGGCCCGGAACCGAACTTGATCTCTGCTACCCGACCAAGCGGCACCGACCCGCCATTCAGAGTCTGCACCGGCAGGTTTTCGATGGTGCGGAAATCTGCGCGCGCCTCGTTTGAGAGGCGCACCTTGATCGGGATCTGGCGATCCGAAAGCGAGAAACGCGCCGCATTCTGTTCAATCTCGCCGAGGGTTGCGATGCGGATAGTCTGCGACAATGCCGCAGTCGTCACGCCCAGTTCGGCCGCGATCTTGTCACGCGGGGTGATGATGATTTCGGGCCGGTTGATGTCCGCGCTGATGCGCGGGGCCACCACCGTCTTGAGCCCCTTCATCTGTTCGACCAGTGTCGCAGCAGTCTTTTCGAGCAGCACAGGATCGGAACCCGCCAGCATCACGGTGATGTCGCGGCCCGACCCAAACCCGCTGCGCTGGCTTTGGAAGCGGACGCGCGCATCCGGTATCTGCGCAAGCTCAGGCGCGAGTTGCCGTTCGAATTCGATCGAGGTGCGCTCGCGATCTTCCTTGAGCTTGATGAAGATGCTCGAGCTTTCGCCGAGCCGGATGCGCTCGAGAAGGCGCTCGACGTCAGGCTCCTGACGCAGACGATTGGCAACGCCGTTCACCACCCGCTTGGCCTCGGCCAGCGTGGTGCCGGGCACCATTTCGACTTCGACCCGGCTGTTTTCGCTGTCGATGCTGGGCTGGAACTGCGGCGGAATTTGGCCGAACAGCAGGATCGTCACGAGGAAGGAGAACCAGCCGACGCCCAGCATCCAGATGCGGTGATCGTAGAAGCGCGCGGTCAGGTAGCGCACGCTCTGCCCGAAACGGCTGGTGCCATTGCCGAGCATCTCGATCAGTTTGAACACACCGAGCCCGGCAAGCAAGGCAGCCACGGAAACAACCAGCAGCAGGACCACTTCGAACAGCTTGGCAACCGTCTTGTGCAGCACGCCGTAAGTGTCGCTCGAAACGGCTGCGGCGATCTGCTTGGGGACATTGAGAGACCATACGAATTCGAAGGTCTTGAACATCGCAATGCCGGTCACGCCAAGCAGCGTCAGCACCACAGCCAGCAGGCCGAGCACATAGAACGTGCGGCGGCGCGGGGGGGCAACCCCGATGCGACGCGCGCGCAGGCCGCTGGTATCGAGCGTCCAGGCAAGCACGCCGAGATAGCGGTCCATCCACTTGCCGCCGCCATGTTCGGCATGGCCCTTGGCCTCAAGGAAATAGGCCGCCATCAGCGGCGTCACCATACGGGCCACCGCAAGGCTCATCAGCACCGCAACCACAACGGTAAAGCCGAAATTGCGGAAGAACTGCCCCGAAATGCCCGGCATCAGGCCAACGGGGAAGAACACCGCGACAATGCAGAAACTGGTCGCAACCACCGGCAGGCCGATTTCGTCAGCCGCGTCTATGCTCGCCTGATAGGCGCTTTTGCCCATCCGCATATGGCGCACGATGTTCTCGATCTCCACGATCGCGTCATCCACCAGCACGCCCGCCACCAGCGCCAGCGCCAGCAGCGACAGGAAGTTGAGGTTGAACCCCATCAATTCCATGAACCAGAAGGTCGGGATCGCCGACAGCGGGATCGCCACCGCCGAAATGAAGGTTGCGCGCCAATCGCGCAGGAAGAACAGCACCACGACCACCGCCAGCACCGCGCCCTCGATCAGCGCCTGGATCGAGGACTTGTATTGGCCGCGGGTGTAATTGGTGGTGGTGGTCAGCTTGATGAATTTGACGCCCGGGGTCTCGGCCTCGATCTTGTCGAGTTCCGCCATGGCATTGTCATAGACAGTCAGATCCGACGCGCCGCGCGCGCGGTTCATGAAGAAGTTGACGACTTCCTTGCCGTTGATCTCGCCGATGGAGGTGCGCTCCGAATAGCCATCGCGCACGGTCGCAACATCGGCAAGCCGCACCGTCCGCCCGGCGCCCAGCTGGATCTGGAGGAGCGAGAGGTCATAGGCGCTCTTGGTGTTGCCGAGCACCCGCAGCGATTGCCGGGTGCCGCCCACTTCGGCAAGCCCGCCTGCCGCATCGAGATTGACCTGCCGCAGCACCTGATTGATCTGCGATGCAGTGACGCCCAGCGCCTGCATCCGCGCCGGATCAAGGATCACCTCGATCTCGCGGTCGACCCCGCCGAACCGGCCGACTTCGGCCATGCCTTCGATCTTGAGCAGGCGCTTGGCGACCGTATCGTCGATGAACCAACTCAGCTGTTCGATCGTCATGTCATTGGCTTCGACCGCGACAAAGCCGATCGGTTCGCCGACGGCATTGATCTTGTTGATGCGCGGTTCGAGAATGCCGTCGGGCAAGCTGCCGCGCACCCCGCCAACCGCAGTGGTGACTTCGCTCAAAGCATCGGTGACATCGACGCCAATCTCGAATTCGACGACGGTGGTCGAATTGCCTTCGCGGGCGGTCGACTGGATCGAGACCACGCCGTTGATCGAGCGCACCGCGCTTTCGATGCGCTGGGTGATCTGGTTCTCGATTTCGGTCGGTGAGGCGCCCGGCTGCGCGATGACCACTGTCACCGCCGGGAATTCCACATCCGGATTATTGGTCACATCCATCCGGCTGAAGCTGACGATCCCCGCCAGCAGCAGCGCGACAAAGAACACCAGCGGGATCACCGGGTTGCGGATTGACCAGGCCGAGATGTTGCGAAGGCTCATGAAAGGTGCCGCCTGTTGCTGGTGGGGTTCTTCGGGATCATGACTTGAACGGCTGGGGGTTGACGCTTTCCCCCGGCGTGAGGAAGCCGCCGGCGCGCAGCACCACGCGCTCGCTGCCGGAAAGGCCCTCGGTCACCACCACGCCGGCCTTGGTCACTGCGCCGGTCTTGACACCGCGGCGTTCGGCCTTGTTGTCCTTGTCGATGACATAGACAAAGCTGCCCTCGCCATCAGCCAGCACCGCGCTTTCAGGCAGGATCGTCGCGGTGATCGTGCCGCTGCTGATGCGCGCAGTGGCAAAACCGCCGGGGCGCAGTTCGGGCGCGAAAGCAAGCGCGATGCGCGCCGTGCCCTGACGGGTCGCCTGGTCGATCACCGGCGAAAGCTGCCATACCTCGCCCCGGAATTGCTTGCCGGAGCCCGTCGGGATCACCGTCGCGGCGGTGCCCTTGGGCAGGCGCGCAAGCTGATCTTCGCTCAATTGGGTGAGCAGCTCCATCTCGCCGCCGCGCGCGATCGTGAACAGCGCACCAGTGCCGCCGCCCACTGTCTGGCCGGGTTCGACATTGCGCTGGAGCACATAGCCTGCCGCCGGCGCATAGATATTGAGCCGTTCGTTACGGGCGCGCAATTCGCGCAGCTGTGCTTCGGCCACCTTGACGCGGGCCACCGCCGCATCGCGCGTTGCGGTAAGCTGATCGACATTGGCCTTGGTGACGAAGCCGCGCTCGACCAGTTGCAGCGCGCGATCAAGGTTTGCCTGGGCAAGCGTCGCGTCCGCGCGCGCGACCTGGATCTGCGCGGCCTGGGCATCGGCCTGCTGGACCTGCACCGAGCGATCGATCACCGCCAACACCTGGCCCGCCTCGACCCAGTCGCCCGCATCAACCGTCACCCGCAGCACCTGCCCGCCTTCGCCCACGACACCGACCGGCATCGGGCGGCGCGCAGCCAGCGTGCCTGGCGCTTCGATCTCGCCTGCCACAGTGGTCTTGCCCGGGGTGATGACAGTCACCGCCGGAGCCTGCGAATTGTCGTCGCCAGCCGGCACCGGCTCACCGCCGGAAAGCACGAAATAGGCCGCAATCGCCAGCAGCAAACCAATGATCCCTAGCCCGCCGATAATCACGCCGCGCGGGATCGCCGGGCCGCTTGCCGAAGCGGGGGCGCCGACATCGGTCGGGATGCCGTCAGCCAGTTCGCCCCTCATATCGGCGGTGATTGTGGTTTCGTAATTCATTGCCGTTCCTTCGCGCGAGGGTAGAGCGGCACCATCCTGACGGGCTGCCACCCCGCGCTCGCCACCCTGCGCCCCGTGTTACCTTGGGGTGTATTACTCTGATAGGGCACTTTGCGCAATTCCTGTTAGGCGGTGAAGCGCCGCTCGCCAATCGCGTTATCGACTGATGACTTTGAGCCTAGACGAAGCGCACAGGCCAAAGGTTCCCGCAGCGGGCCTTGCGGCGCCTGTCAGCGCAGCCGCCCGCGCTGGATCAGGTTGACGATGGCCAATAGCAACGAGGCCCCGGCCACGGCGGCGAAAATGCCGGAAAGATCAGGCGGCCAGCCGCCGATCCGGCCGCTGCCGAAAATGAACGAGAATACCGAATTGCCAATAAATGATCCGATCACGCCCACCACGACATTGGCGACAAGGCCCATGTCCTCATCACGGCGCATGACCAGACTGGCGAGCCAGCCGACCACGCCGCCCATCACCAGAAACCAGACAAAGCCGAAAATCTCGCCCACGCAAACACCTCCATCCCGCCGACGCCTTGTCGGCTGGATCGGGGTTTAGGCGCAATTTGTGGCCGGGAAAAGACAGCGCGCGCGCTGATCTCAATACTTGAGCTGGCGTTCGTAGAGCTTGCGATAGTCTTGCAAGCGGGTGACACGCAGGCCTTTCATGCCCGACCGATCAACCGCGCGCTGCCACGAAGCGAATTCCTCAAGCGTCAGATTGTAGCGCGCCAGCACTTCATCAATTGTCAAAAGGCCGCCACTCACAGCGGCCACCACCTCGGCCTTGCGCCGCACGACCCAGCGCTTCGTCTCGGGCGGCGGCAGATCGGCAAGCGTCAGCGGTTCGCCAAGCGGACCGATCACCTGCGCGGGGCGGAAGTCCTGGTTTTCAATCATTGCTCATCTTTCGCATCATCCCGAGCGAGACCCGCGTGCAGCGCCTGCGCTGCCGTGTCGCTCCCGTCTTTCGGAACAATAGGGGTCGAACCTTTATGCTCCTCTAAAGCAGCAAGGTTAACGGGCTGTTTGGATTGTTCGAGCGTGCGGAAATATTGCGCAGCAGCATCGCTGAAGCTGGCCGCGGTGTCCTCGATATGGCGGCGCGTTTCGTGGCGCAGGGCAAGGCGCAGATCGCGCGCGGCCTCCAGCCGGGCCGAAAGATCGCACCACTCGATCGCCTTGAGCGCGGTTTCCCCACGCCGCAGCCCCGCAGCGCGCACCTCCCCCTGCCCGCGCGCGGCAGGCTGGGGCGACATGCCGTGAAAAGAAGGTGATTTCTCGAACATAGCCACTGGTGATAGCGCGGCGATGTCAACATCGGGTAAAGCAGCGATTTACCTCGCCTTAGGAATATTCCGGCGGCGAGCGGCAAGGCTGGCGCAAACAGGGCCGGCCCGCTATAGGGCGCGCGACTTCCCATGACCAAAGCCACCCTTCTCGATGCCAGCCCGGATTGCGGGCTTGATGCTGCCAGCCTGTTCGACCTGCCGCGCGCGCCTGAGGCGTGCCGGATCGTGGTCGCCATGAGCGGCGGGGTCGATAGCTCGGTGGTCGCGGCTTTGGCGGCAGCAAGCGGGGCGGAAGTGATCGGGATCACGCTCCAGCTGTATGATTACGGCGCAGCCACGGGGCGCAAGGGTGCGTGCTGTGCGGGCGACGATATTCGCGATGCCCGCGCCGTGGCTGATCGGCTGGGGATCGCGCATTACGTGTTCGATCACGAAACCGCCTTCCGCGAAGAGGTGGTTGAGCAGTTCGCCGACGAATATCTCGCCGGGCGCACTCCGGTGCCCTGCATCCGCTGCAACATGGGGCCCAAGTTTACCGATCTGCTGCGCATGGCGCGCGAGCTGGGCGCGGATTGTCTGGCGACCGGGCATTATGTGCGCCGGGTGATGACCCCTGAAGGCCCGCAGTTGCACCGTGCCGCCGATCCGGCGCGCGACCAGTCCTATTTCCTTTACGCCACCACCGAGGCGCAACTCGATTACCTGCGCTTCCCGCTGGGCGGCTTGCCCAAGAGCGAGGTTCGCACGTTGGCCGAAGCCGCAGGATTGCGCAACGCGGCCAAGCCCGATTCGCAGGACATCTGTTTCGTCCCCGATGGTGACTATGCCAAGATCGTGACCCGGCTGCGCCCCGAAGGTGCGGCGGCGGGCGATATCGTCCACGCGGCGACCGGCGAACGGCTCGGCAGGCACAAGGGGATCATCCATTTCACCGTCGGCCAGCGCAAGGGTCTGGAGATCGGCGGCCAGCCCGAGCCGCTCTATGTGATCGGCGTCGATGCGGCGAAGCGCGAAGTGCGCGTGGGGCCCAAGCGGATGCTCGCTGTGGAGGCGGCGCATCTGATCGAGACCAACCGCATCGGGCCGGTGCCGGATGCGCCGCTCACCGCGAAGGTGCGCAGCCTCGCAAGGCCTGTGCCGGTCACGCTCGAAGGATCGCTGGGCGGCGGCGCGCCTGCTACGATCCGCTTCGCCGCGCCCGAATTCGGGGTTGCACCGGGGCAGGCGGCGGTGATCTATGCGGGCGAGCGCGTGATCGGCGGCGGCTGGATCGACACCACCGAGAAGGTAAGTCTTTGATTGCGGTTCGCTAGCGCGAACGCACACCACCCGCCTCGCCTCCCCACCCGGCCACCATAGCCTGACGGTATCATTGGTGGCCGGGTGGGGAGGCGAGGCGGGTGGTGTGCGCCACCTTAAGGTGGCACGACAAGGCTGTTCAACCCTCCCACTTCTCCAGCACGCAGCCATAGCCTTCGCGATAGGTCGCGGTGGTCGACGCAACCAGCGGGAAGCGCGCGGTGACGCTGCGCGCGGCCTCGTCATCGACCAGCGTGACCAGCTCCATCCCCGCGAGCTTGTCCTTGGCGCAATCGTTCAGGCTGCGGCCGCCCACAAAGCGGCACGAACAGGCCACCCGCGCCGAATAGGCGGTGGCGATCCCGGCATAGCCCCGGATCGGCTCGCGAAAAGCGATCAGCCCAGCCACCAGCGCAAGGCCGATCCCAAGCACACCCCACAGGGCAAGCGATCCCGTTCGCGAACGGGGTGAGGATGCGGATGCTTTCGCTGCCGTTTTCGTCCCAGTTTTCACCATTGCCAAGCCGGGTTCCATAAGGGATTGAGAGCGCGATGACGCCGCGCCCCCACCCCCTTAAACCCGCCCTTGCGCTTGTGCCAGCCCTCCTGGTTGCAGCTTGCGGCAATGCCCCTGCCACGCCGCCGCCGCTGCCCGCCGAAGCGCTTGGTGCCGTCACCGCCAAGGCGGGCGCGCCGCGCGATCAGCTTGCGCGCGAGATCGATGATCTGTTCACGCAGGCAGGGCTCGGCGAAACCCGCGCGGTGGTGGTGATGGCCGATGGCGCCATCGCGGCCGAGCGATACGCGCCCGGCTATGACAAGGAGACCCGCTTCATCAGCTGGTCGATGGCCAAGACGGTGACCGGCGTTCTTATCGGGATGCTGGTGGCCGATGGGCTGCTCAGCCTCGATGCGCCCACCCCTGTCGAACAATGGCAGCGCCCCGGCGATCCGCGCGCCGAGATCACCTTGCGCCACCTGCTCCAGATGCGCAGCGGGCTGCGCCATGTCGAAAGCGGCGATCCGCCTTACGAATCCTCGGAAGTGCGAATGCTCTTTCTCGACGGGCGCGACGATATGGCCCGCTGGGCGCGTGAACAGCCGCTGGAGCACGAGCCGGGCGCGAAATTCGTCTATTCCTCCAACACCAGCGTGATCCTTGCCGATATCGCCACAAGCGCGCTGACCACCAGCAAAGACCCGGCAATCCGCGCCCAGGTGATGCGCGATTATCTTCAGGATCGGCTGTTCGGCCCGCTCGGCATGACATCGATGGTGCCCGAATTCGATGCGAGCGGCACACTGATCGGTGGCAGCCTGATGCACGCCGCCGCGCGCGACTGGGCCAAGCTGGGTGAGTTTCTGCGGCGCAAGGGCCGCAGCCCCAGCGGCGAACAACTGGTGCCGAGCCGCTGGGTCGAAGCGATGCTCACGCCCAGCCCGGCCAGCCCGCAATACGGTTTTCAGATCTGGCTCAACCGCCCGATCCCGGATGGCGATGGCAAGCACCCGCTGTTCCCCGATCGCGCGCCCGCGAGCCTGTTCAGCCTGATCGGGCACATGGGTCAATATGTCCTCGTCTCGCCCGAGCAGCGGGTGACGATGGTGCGCCTCGGCCATTCCGACAGCGCCGAACGCACAGCCATGTTGCAGCAGGCCGCCGATGTCCTGGCGCTTTATCCGGTGAGATAGAACACCCCCTCGACCACAGTCACGCATGGCCCGCCCAGCCAGGCACGGTCACTGTCGAGCCGCAAGGTCAGATCGCCGCCGCGCTGCGATGCCTGACGAGCGCGCAGATTGTTGCGCCCCAGCCGCTCGACCCAGAACGGGGTGAGCAGCGAGTGAGCCGAGCCCGTGACAGAGTCCTCGTCCACCCCGCCGCCCGGCACGAACACCCGGCTGACGCAATCATAGCCCGAGCCCGGATCGCCCGGCGCGGTGGCGATGAACTGGTCGTTGCCGAGCGCGCCCAGCGCCCGGATCTGCGGATCGAGCGCGCGCACTTCGGCCTCGGTCGCATAGAGGAAGATGTGGTAGCGGATCTGAGCGCCCTGCGGACGGTAAATCGCTATCGGGTTGCCGCCCATCAGCGGCGCCGCCACATCGCTCGATCCGGGCGCGGTGGCAATGGCGGGGAGGCCGACCTCATATTCCGCACCGTCGCGCCGCACCTCAAGAATGCCCGATTGCCGCGTGCGGAACGTCACCCGCTCGCCCCCATCCCGCGAGAGCAACACATGGCCGCTCGCCAGCGTGGCATGACCGCACAGTGCGATTTCATAGGTCGGCGTGCACCAGCGTAGCTCCCAATCGGCCTCACCGGTAGCATCGCGCACCACGAATGCGGTTTCGGCGAACAGGTTCTCAGCGCCGATCTGCACCAGCACATCATCGGGCAGCCATTCATCGAGCAACATCACGGCGGCCTGATTGCCGCCAAAGGGCTGCGCGCTGAAGGCATCGACGTGCCAATAGGGGATCGCCTGTGTCATGGGTAAAGCAGCGTATCGGCCCACGGCGCATCCGCACTCTCGCGGATGAATTCGCGGCGATCATGCAGCCGGTTGTCGCGATCGATCCAGAATTCGATCCGGCGCGGGGAAAGGGTAAAGCCCGTCCAGTGCGGCGGGCGCGGCACCTTGCCCTCCGCCTCATGCGCGGCCCACAATTCCTGCACCCGGTTCAGATAGGTCTGACGATCGGGCAAGGGGCGCGACTGGTCGGATGCGGCGCTGCCGACCTGACTCTTGTAGGGGCGCGAATGGAAATAGGCGTCGGCACGCTCGGGGGTCACCTCGGTCAAGGGGCCCTCGATGCGGATCTGGCGGCGCAGGCTCTTCCAGTGGAACAAGAGCGCCGCCTGCATGTTGGCACGGATCTGCCCGCCTTTGCGGCTGTGCGCATTGGTGAAGAAGGTGAACCCGCCGCCTGCAATCTCGTCTGCGCCATGCCCTTTGAGCAGCACCATCCGCACCGAGGGCGCGGCGTCTGCCGTCGCCGTCGCTAGCGCCATCGCATTGGGATCGTTGAGTTCAGCCGTATGGGCGACGGCGAACCACTCCTCGAACAGCACGAAGGGATCGGCACCTGCGGGCAGCACGGAATCGGCCAGCTGGGCATCGTCGAGCGCCTTGCTCTCAGTCATCTTCGGTCACCTCTTGTCCTGTCATGGCGTTACGCGCTCTAGGCCCCGAAGGTTGCCGTGGCAAAGGCGCCGCGTGCAAAATCGCGTTGCAATGATTGCATCCTTGCACCTTGCGCGGCGCGGGAGCCTGACCTAGCTAACGGTGATGCGCGATCCTTACAGCACCCTTGGCCTCGCCCGCACGGCATCCGAAGCGGAGATCAAGAGCGCCTATCGCAAGCTTGCCAAGGAGTTGCACCCCGATCGCAACAAGGACAATCCCAAGGCGGCAGAGAAATTCTCCGAGGCGACGCGCGCCTATGATCTGTTGTCCGACAAGAACAAGCGCGCGCGGTTCGATCGCGGGGAAATCGATGCCGATGGCAATCCCGCGCATCCCTTTGCCGGGATGGGTCGGGGCGCAGGGCCGGGTCGTGGCGGCACCTATGGGGCAGGCGGCGGCGCCCGGCCGGGCGAGTTCGGCGGCTTCGGCAGCGATGATGTGGACTTGTCCGATCTGTTCGAAGGCCTGTTCGGTGGTGGACGCACGCGTTCCGAGCCGCCGCCGGGCGGACGGTTCGGTTTTGGCCAGCGCCCGCCGCCCCCCAAGAAAGGCGCGGACATCAATTATCGGCTCGCCGTGCCCTTTGTCGATGCGGCCTCGGGGCGCGATCAGCGCATCACGCTCGCCGATGGCAAAACAATCAGCCTGAAACTGCCTGCCGGCGTCGAGGATGGCACGCTGATGCGCCTCAAGGACAAGGGCCATCCCGGCCCCGGCGGCCATGGCGATGGCATCGTGATGATCGACATCAGCCAGCACCCTTTCTTTCGGCGCGATGGCGACAATATCCGCATGGACCTGCCGATCACGCTCGATGAAGCCGTGCGCGGCGCCAAGGTGAAATGCCCGACGCCCGATGGCCCGGTGATGCTCACCATCAAGCCGGGGACGAGCAGCGGCACGGTGATGCGGCTGGCCGGGAAGGGCTGGACGCGCAAGGGCGGCAAGGTCACCGATGGCAAGCCCGAGCGCGGCGATCAGCTGGTGACGCTGGAAATCCACCTGCCCAAGGATCTCGCCAAGCTGGAGGAACGGCTTGATGGCTGGGTCGATCCGGCGCGGGTGCGGGACAAGTTCGGGCTTTGACCAAGCCTGTGCGCGGCTTTATCGCGCCCGGCAGCCGCGCTGTGGCCGTCATCCGGCGGACAGTAGCCCGCACGTTCGAGGATGGCTTCATCCATGCAGGCAATCTCGCCTATCTGGCGATGCTGGCGCTGTTCCCGTTCTTTGTGCTGGGCGCGGCGCTGTTTCAGCTGATCGGCGGGTCTGCGCAGGCTGAAGCGCTGGTGCTGGCGGTGGTCGCGGGCCTGCCACCTGCGGTAGGCGCCGAAATTCGCCCCGCCGCGCTCGCTGCGGTTAACGCGCGCACCGGCTGGGTGCTGTGGCTGGGAGCCGCACTGGCGCTGTGGACCGTCTCCAGCCTGATCGAGACGATCCGCGATATCCTGCGCCGCTCCTATGATACCCCAAGCACGGGCGCGGCCTTCTGGAAATACCGCCTGGGCTCGGTCGGGCTGATCCTTGCGAGCGTCGTCGCGATGATGCTGTCGCTGTTTGCACAAGTGGCGATTGGCGCGGCGCAGGAAGTGATTCTCGCGGCCTTTCCGCAACTGGGTGAGGTTATTGCGCTCTTGCGCCTCAGCCGCCTGGTGCCGGCGGTGCTGCTGGGCGTCTCGCTATGGGCGCTCTTTTACACCCTTACCCCGCTGCCCTATCGCTACGGCCCCTCGCCGACATGGCCAGGTGCCGCAGCCACCACAGGGTGGTGGATCGCGGTCGCCACCGCGTTGCCGGTGATCTTGCGGTATTTCCTGACCTTCGACCTGACCTATGGATCGCTGGCCGGAATCATGGTGACGCTGTTCTTTTTCTGGCTCATCGGGCTTGGGGTCGTTATCGGCGCGGAATTGAATGCGGCGCTCGCGCGTGACGGGGAGACAGGCGGAGCGGCCAAGGAGGTGGCATTATGAACGGATTGATGGCGGGCAAGCGCGGCCTCATCATGGGTCTTGCCAATGACAAGTCGCTGGCATGGGGCATTGCGAAAAAGCTAGCCGAACAAGGCGCGGAGCTGGCGTTTTCCTATCAGGGGGAGGCTTTGGCCAAGCGGGTCATTCCGCTCGCCGCGCAGCTTGGCAGCGACTTCACCTTCGAATGCGATGTGTCCGACATGGCCTCGCTCGATGCCGCTTTCGAGACGTTGCAGGCGCGCTGGGACCGGATCGATTTCGTGGTCCATGCGATCGGCTTTTCCGACAAGAACGAGCTGCGCGGCCAATATATCGACACCAGTCTCGAAAACTTCCTGCTGACGATGAATATCTCGGCCTATTCGCTGGTCGCCGTCACCAGACGCGCGGCGGAAATGATGACGGAAGGCGGATCAATCCTGACGCTGAGCTATTACGGCGCGGAAAAGGTGGTGCCGCATTACAACGTAATGGGCGTGGCCAAGGCGGCGCTGGAAACCAGTGTCAAGTATCTCGCCAATGATCTGGGACCGCGCAATATCCGCGTCAATGCAATCAGCGCCGGGCCGATCAAGACGCTGGCGGCGAGCGGAATCGGCGATTTCCGCTATATCCTCAAGTGGAACGAACTCAATTCGCCGCTCCGGCGCAATGTCACGATCGAGGATGTCGGCGGATCCGCGCTCTATTTCCTCTCGGAACTGTCATCAGGGGTGACGGGCGAGACCCACCATGTCGATGGCGGCTATCACATCATCGGCATGAAGCAGGAAGACGCGCCGGATATCGCGCTGTCCTGAGTTAGACTTTGAAGATGCGAACAGCGCTTATCACCGGCTCGGCCGGGTTCATCGGCTATCATCTGGCCACCCTGCTGCTGGAACAGGGCTGGCGGGTGATCGGCTATGACGGGATGACCGATTACTATGATGTGCGGCTGAAACAGCGGCGCCACGCGATGCTGTCGGACAATCCGAATTTCGCGGCGCATGAAGGCATGCTGGAAGATTTCGCGCGGCTGCACGCCCTCGCCATGGCAGAGCGACCGAGCGTCATCATCCATCTCGCCGCGCAAGCGGGGGTGCGATACTCCCTCGAAAATCCGCGCGCCTATGTGAACGCCAATCTGGTGGGCACATTCAATGTGATGGAATGCGCGCGCGAGTTGGCCGTGGAGCACCTGCTGATGGCCTCGACCTCGTCGGTCTATGGCGCCAATACCGATATGCCGTTCCGCGAAGGGCAACGCACCGATACGCCGCTCACGCTTTATGCCGCCACCAAGAAGGCGAACGAGGTGATGGGCCATTCCTATGCTCACCTCTGGAACCTGCCGACCACGCTGTTCCGGTTCTTCACTGTTTATGGGCCGTGGGGTCGGCCCGACATGGCGCTGTTCCGGTTTACGCGCGGGATTCTCGAAGGCACCCCGATCGACATTTTCAACCACGGCGAGATGCACCGCGATTTCACCTACGTCGGCGATCTCGTGCGCGCCATCGCGCTGCTGATCGATCAGCCGCCGCGCCATCCCGCGAGCCCCGCAGCCATCGTGCCCGGCGACAGCCGTTCGCCCGCAGCGCCGTTCCGCATCGTCAATATCGGCAACAACGACAAGGTGAAGCTGCTCGATTTCGTCACTGCCATCGAAGAGGAGTGCGGGCGCACGGCAATCAAGCACTTTTTGCCAATGCAGGCGGGCGATGTGCCTGCGACCTGGGCCGATGCAAGCCTGCTGGAAAACCTTACCGGCTATGCCCCGCAAACTCCGCTGCGCGAAGGGGTGCGGCAGTTTGTCGCGTGGTATCGCGAGTATTACGGGGTTTAAGGCCCATCGCGAGGTTGGCTGGCGTGGTAAAACCACGCGCCGCGCATCGCATGGCAGCGCGGCTTGGCCTTATTCGTCGGGAGAAGGGCCGACTGTCGGTGCGGGCTTGGCCGCAGGCGTCGTCGCGGGCGGCGTGATCGGCGGCAGGGGCGCGGCATCAGCAGCAGGCTCGCTGCCTTCGCCGGGCAAAGTGCCCGCACGTTCACGCTCGAGCCGCTGCATATATTCGCGCTCGATCATCTCGACCCGCGATTGTTCGGCGGCGGCGTTTTCATCAATCTCGCTGAGGCGTTCCTCGCGCGCCTTGTTGATGAGCTGGCCAAAGCGCACGGTGTCGGCTTCCGACTTGTCCTTGCCCCAGGCTTCAACGAATTTCTGGGTGCAGCCGGTAAAACCGCCCGCGCCTGCCGCATCGCAGCTCATCGCGCCGAAATCGCCGACATATTTGATCGAATCAAGGCGGCTGGCGCGCGATTTGTTGGCCGGGTTGTCGCTGTAACGCAGGTTCGAAGGGATGCGGTAGCGATCCGCTTCGACCATGATCTCGCATACCACGATTTCGCCCGGCTTGGCGACGGGGCATTCATCTTCGCTGTAAGCGATCACCATGTTGATGCGCTCGCCCGCCGGCCCTTGCGCGAACAAGGGCGCCGCAGTGGGTAGAGAGGCAAGCACGATGGCTGCCAGAGCAGCGCTTGCAGCAGGGATCAACGCTTTCATGGCGGCCCGTCCTTATTCTGGTGCCCTTGTCGTAGCGGCTGGCTGAGCCATGCCCGCATTCGCGCGCGCTTGTCTAGGCCCCGGCGGCTGAATGAAGGCTTTACACCCGTTCGCTCACCTTGATAGCGATGCGGCAGCCCAGCCTGATCGCACCTGCCAGCAGCGGATAGGCGGGCGCGCGCTCGGCCCCGTTGGCAAGGGCGGCGTCGCGGTGCTCGCGCTCATCCTCGCGGAAGGCCTCGATCATGTCGGCCAGTTCGGGATCGGCGCCGGTATCTTTCAGACGATCAAGCTGCTCGGTGTAATGCTTGTCGATCTCTTCCTCCACCGCCGCCGTGCAGGCCATCGCGGCTTCCGGGCCGAGCAGCGCCGTGCCTGCGCCCAGCAGATATCCCGCCGCCGACCAGAAGGGGTGCAGCGCTGTCGGCCGCACGCCGCGCGCGGCGAGCAGCGCATCGAACTTGGCGCGGTGTTCGGCCTCTTGCTGCGCCATGTGGCGGATTTCCGCCGAATGCGGGCCGCGATCGCCCATCACGGCGAGCTGGCCTTCGTAAATCCGGGTCGCCCCGAATTCGCCTGCTTGATCGACCCGGATCATCCGGTGGAGTTCTGCGCGATCCATCAATGGCTCCCTTTCGGCCCGCATCCTACTTGCGATACGCGGCGAGCGCCACAATGGCCGCACCGCTCAGCGCAGAAATCAGGAAATTGAAGCCCGCAAGCGAAATGCCAAGAAGCGTCCAGGGCGCGCGATCACAGCGGATCAGCGGCGCGGCGCGCGGGTCCATCACGTCCAGCGCCGAAGGGATCGTCGAACAGCCGGTGATCCCCGGCCACCAGCCATATTCGACGCCTGCATGAAACCCGCCGATCAGCCCGGAGGTGAGGATCGCCAATCCGGCGAGCGCCGCCCACACCCGCGCCGGTTGCATAACGAAAGCCGCAGCCGCCAGCGGGATCGCCGCGAAATGCGGGTAACGCTGCCACCAGCACATCTCGCACGGGGGCAGGCCAAAGCCGTATTGCGCCACATAGGCCGCGCCGAGCAGCAGCGCAGGCACCGCCAGCGCCAGCCAGCGCGCTTGATTGAGACCATCCATTGCCAATGCGCTTACGGCTTGGGCGTGGCCCGCAGCGCCACGGTGCTCTTGGTGGTGCGGCGCAGGGTTTCCATCGCATAGTGGAGCTGGAAGTCTTCCACACCCTGCTCTTTCAGCTGCGCGGCGGTAAGCTGGAAGCGCGGATCGTCGATGGTGTCCTTTTCCATCTCCTCGTCCTTGATCCCCAACTCATTGATAAGATGCCCGCGCAGATCGCTTTCGCGGGTCTGGTATTTCTGGCGCTTGGCGTAATCGGGATCGGAGATCTGCGGCACAGTGATATCGGGCTTGATCCCGCCTTCCTGCACCGAACGGCCCGAAGGCGTGAAGTAGCGCGCGGTCGTCAGCTTGAGCGCCGCATCCGGGCCGAGCGGCAGCAGGGATTGCACACTGCCCTTGCCGAAGCTGCGTTCGCCCATGACGAGCGCGCGGCGGTGATCCTGCAAAGCGCCTGCGACAATCTCGGAGGCCGAGGCGGAACCGGCATTGATCAACACGATCACCGGCACACCTTCGGCCATGTCGCCGCGAAACACGCTTTCGGCATCATAAAGGATCGTCTCCCCCCGCGCCCGGCCGCGCTGCGAAACAATGCGCCCGGTCTTGAGGAACAGGTCAGACAGTGCCACCGATTCATCGAGGCTCCCGCCCGGATTGTTCCTGAGATCGAGCACCAGCCCGTTGATCCGCCCGCCCGATTCCTTTTTCAGCGCCTGCCAGGCGGCGAACACATTCGCCCCGACATTGGCCGAAAACTCGTTGACCGAAATCACCCCGACCTTGCCGGCCGCCAGTTCATGGGTGACCGGTTCGAGCGTGATGACTCCGCGCGTCACCGGCAGTTCGAGCGGTTCATCGCGACCGGGGCGGAAAATCGTGAGCTGGATCGAAGTCCCCGCCGGGCCGCGCATCTGCGAGACCGCATCATCCAGATTGCCGCCATAGATCAGCTTGCCATCAAGATGCGTGATGAAATCGCCCGCCTTGATCCCCGCCTGTTCGGCCGGAGAGCCGCGAAACGGCGAGATCACCTTGACCGCGCCCTGCTCCATCACCACCGACAGGCCAAGGCCCGAATAATTCCCGTCGATCATGGTTTCGAGCCGCTGCAAGGCCGCGCCATCGAGATAGGCCGAATGCGGATCGAGCGCGGCCAGCATCCCGTCAATCGCGCCGCGCACCAGCACGTCATCCTCGACCTTGTCGACATAGCTCGCCTTCACCCGCTGGAACACGGCAAACAGGCGCGCGAATTCCGGCCCGGCGCGGCCATCGACCTGCGCCATGGTAGCAGTCGCGGTGGGGATCAGCGCCACGGCGGTGACGAGGGCGGCGCTGCGCAGCAATGCGGCGATTTTCATAGGGTGTGGCTCGGCTCCTTGATGGTGCAGATGTATAGTGTTGCAGGCCTTAACGCCAGATAGACGCGATGCGCGCCTGACCAAGCGCAGAAACTAGCCGACAAAGTTCAGCGGATTGACCGGCGTGCCCTCGCGCCGCAATTCGATGGTCACAGGCTCATCGCGCCCGCCCGCAAGGCCGATGGGGCTGCCGCCGATGACCGCTTGCCCGACGCTGACGTCGCTGCGCGCCAAGCCGGTGACAAGGCTGGTCCAGCCGCCATCATGTTCGATGATGATGATCCGGCCAAAGCCCTTGTAGGGCCCGGCAAAGGCGACGCGCCCTCTTGCCGGGGCAACGACCTGCGCCCCAGCAACGGGCGAAAGCGTGATCCCGGTGGTGCGCGTGCCGCTGTCGCGCAGCGTGCCAAAGCCAGCGAGCGTGCGCCCGGCTACCGGCAATTGCAGGCGCGGCGGTGTGCTGGCGGCGCGGATGCGGGTGCGAGCGGGCACTTCGGCAGGGCGCGCGGCGGCGAGATTGGCGGGCCGCAGGATCGGCCCGGGCAGCGCGGCAAGTTCGCGCCGCAGGCTTGCCTGCTTGGCAAGCTCACCCACCAGCCCATCGAGATCGCGCGCCTGTTCGGCCAGCGCCAAAGCACGTTCTTCCTCGCGCAGAGCATTGCCGCGCGCGGCGCGCGCCGCAAGACGCTGGCTGGCTTCAAGGCTGGCGAGTTGCTGGCGGCGGGCGCGCAGATCGGCCTCGGCGCTGCGCAAGGCCTTGATCGCGCGCGCGGCGCGTGCCTCGGCAGCGCGCCCGGCGGCCAGTTCGCCGCGCAAGGCCGCGGTGCGGGCGCGGATTTGCGGCACCGCGCTCGCCAGCACGGCGCGGACATGGACGATATCTTTGAGCGAACCCGGTTGCAGCGCCGAGAGCGCCAGCGGACGGCGCGCTGCGGTTTGCAGGGCAGCGGCCAGCCGCGCGGTCGGCTCGTGCTTTTCGGCGAGCCGCGCCGCAATCTTCGCCCGCTCGGCCCGGGCGAGCGAATAGCGTGCACCCGCCGCTGCGATATCGGCCTCGGCCCGCTGGATCTGTGCGGCAAGCGCAGCGGCCTCGCTTGCCGCGCGCGTGGCCGCCTCGCTCGCGGCCTCGGCCTCGCGCTGGAGCCGGGCGGCGCGCAGCGCGGCGGCCTGGGCTTCGCGCGTGGCACGCGCCAGTTCATCGCGCGCTTCGCCCGGTTCGAGCAAGGCGATGGCCGAGGCAGCGTGACTCTCCGGCCCGATCAGCGCCCATGCGCCAAGCAGGGCAAGAGCGGCAGCACAGGCAAAGAACGGGCGCGGTGTCATGGCGTCATTGTGCCCGATCACCCGCTGCGATGGTAGGGGTGTCCGGCAAGGATCGTGGTCGCGCGGTAAAGCTGCTCCATCAGCATGGCGCGGGCGAGCATGTGCGGCCAGGTCGCCGGGCCAAAGGCGAGCAGCAGATCGGCGTTTGCCCGTTCGGCATCGGAATGGCCATCGGCCGCCCCCAGCATGAAGCGCACCTCGCGCACGCCGTCGTCACGCCAGCGCCCGAGCAGCATCGCGAAATCTTCCGAAGCCATGGCCTTGCCCCGTTCATCGAGCAGCACCGTCTTGTGCGGAGCGAGAGGATCGGGCGCCTTGCCCGCGCCGGTATCGGGCCATTCGGTGAGCTTGACCGGCCAGGTCAGCCGTTTGGCATAGCGCTCCACCAGCTCGCCCTCAGGCGAACGGCCGATCTTCCCGCGCGCGATGATGTGGAGGAGGATAGGGATGACCTCACAGGTTGGGGCCGCGCGGCCTCAAGTGGCGAAGCGATAGGCCAAAAATACGCCGACCGTCGGCCCGCAGGTGCGCAAGCACGCAGGGCTTGAAACAGCGCCGAGGACGAAGGCGCGCAGGCGCCTTCGCAAAGAAAACTAAGCCCGGCCTGAGGCCGCGCTTTCGCTCCCCTCGAACGACCACATCCGCTCAAGGTTGTAGAAGCTGCGCACTTCCGGGCGGAACAGGTGGACGACGACATCGCCGGCATCGATCAGCACCCAATCGGCCGCCGGCAGGCCTTCCAGCCGCACCGGGCCAAAGCCTTCCTGCTTGATCCGCTCGGCCAGTTTCTGCGCCATTGCGGCGACCTGGCGGGTCGAACGGCCCGAAGCGATCACCATGTGATCGGCAATCGTGCTTTTGCCCGCAAGCGGGATCGTCACGATTTCCTGCGCCTGATCATCGTCAAGCTGGGACAGCACCAGATTATGCAGGGTGGCAGAAGGGCTGTTCAAATCAGCCACGGCCTTGACCGCGCCCAGCGGCACGGCTGCGTAAAACGCCTCGGTCATCGGCAAGTGAGGTTCTCCAGAGTTCAGGGCTGATCGGCCCGGCCGGTCGCGGCAGGTGGGGCGCAATGGCTGAAACGCGGCTCGCGCGCGTCATGCGTGTTGCGTTCCTGTAATGCGGCGATGGGTCAGGCGGTCGCGCAAGGGTGGTCGAGGTCGTTCAGCGGTTCCAAGATAATTTTCGGCCCACTCGGCATGGGCACGGCGAATGGCCGTGGCCGAGCGGTGATCCGGATCGAAACGCAGAAAGACCAGTGCCGGTGCGCTCCAATGCCCCCGTTTCCGAAAGCTGGCGGCAGGGATCGAATAACGCCTGAGCCAGGCCATGGCGGGGCTCGTCATGACCGCATCACTATAGCCGGGACGCGCGATCACCGCAATCGGCATTGTCCGCGCGATGCTGCGCCAGTCGCGCCAGCGGTCAAACTGCGCGAGATTATCCGCCCCCATCAGCCAGATGAAGCGGCGCTTGGGATAGCGCCTTGTGAGCGCACGCAGGGTGTCGATGGTAAAGCGCGTGCCAAGCTGAGCCTCGATCGCGGTGGGGATGATCGGCGCGCGCCGCGCCTGCTTGCCGGCCGCGCCGAGCCGGGCACGCAACGGGGCCATCCCCTCCTTGGGTTTCAGCGGATTGCCGGGGGAGACCAGCCACCACACTTCGTCCAGCCCCAGCGCGTCACGCGCAAACAGGCTGATACGGCGGTGCCCGCCATGCGCGGGATTGAAGCTGCCGCCGAGCAGACCGGTCAGGGCGGGCGTCGTCAAGGACGGATCTGCCCCTGCCCTCGCACTTGCCACTTGTAAGTGGTGAGCCCTTCCAGCGCGACCGGCCCGCGCGCATGGAGCCTGCCGGTGGCGATTCCGATCTCGGCGCCGAGCCCGAATTCGCCCCCGTCGGCGAATTGGGACGAAGCGTTATGCATCACGATGGCGCTGTCGACCTCTGCAAGGAACCGCTCGGCCGCTGCATCATCGGCGGTCACGATCACATCGGTATGGGCCGATGAATGGCGCGCAATATGGGCGAGCGCCCCCTCCAGCCCGTCCACACAGGCCACCGAAAGGATTGCATCGAGATATTCGGTGTCCCAGTCATTGGCGCTGGCAGGGATCACCCGCGAATCAAGCGCCCGCACCCGGTCATCGCCGCGCACCTCGCACCCTGCGTCGATCAGCGCGGCCACGATGCCCGCTGCATCGGGAAAGGCGGCGTCGATCAGCAGCGTCTCCATCGCCCCGCAGATGCCGGTGCGGCGCAGCTTGGCATTGAGCGCGATTGCAAGCGCCATGTCGGGATCGGCGGCGGCGTGGACATAGGTGTGGCAGATGCCATCGAGATGCGCGAGGACGGGGACGCGGGCATCGGCCTGCACGCGGGCGACGAGGCCCTTGCCGCCGCGCGGCACGATCATGTCGATGAGGCCCGCCGCCGTCAGCATCGCGCCCACCGCTGCCCGATCCTGCGTCGGGATGAGCTGCACGGCATCGGCGGGCACGCTGCCTTCGGCAAGGCCCGCGACCAGCGCCGCGTGAATGGCGCGGTTGGAATGCACCGCCTCGCTCCCGCCACGCAGCAGCGCTGCATTGGCTGCCCGCACACACAACGCAGCGGCATCGGCGGTAACATTGGGGCGGCTTTCATAGATGATCCCGATGGTGCCAATCGGCACCCGGATGCGCTGCATGTTCAATCCGTTGGGCCGTTCATAAGCCTCGATCACCTGCCCCACCGGATCGGGCAGATCGGCAACCGCTGCCACGCCTGCCGCGATGCTTTCAATCCGCGCTTCATCCAGCGCAAGGCGATCGAGCATCGCGCCCGACATTCCATTTGCGCGGCCCGCTGCCAGATCAAGCGCGTTGGCAGCGATGACCGCCGGGGTGGCAGCGCGCAGATGCGCTGCGGCGCGGTGCAACGCAGCGGCGCGCGCTGCACTCGGCATCGCGGCGAGCTGGCCTTGCGCCTCGCGGGCACGGCGCGCGCAATCGCCAACCAGTGCGGCGGGATCAGCGGCGGATACAGGGGCGGATACAGGGGCGGACTGCATATTCATGCCACGGCCCTTAGCAGGCCTTGAGCGGCCTGTCAGGCGGGAGAGGCAAGGCACCGATTCGCAGACTCGTGGAGCCCCGTAAGCCGCGTGAGTTTACCCAGGGTCAGGCCCGAAAGGGAGACCGTCAACAACTCGTCGCAATCCGCTTTCGCTTCGGCTTGCCGCGGCAGACTCGATTCGCGTCCGGCGCGCCGCGCTGCTAGCGCGCCAGACCGGGACACCTAAGAAAAAACGTCACAGACTCGGGGCCGCAGTGTCAGATCCAATCACCACGCGTACGTGGCGCATGCGCCTTGCCGAGTGGTTTCCAGATCGCGAATTCTTCATGCGCTCGCATGGTGAGGTGCGCTTCATCAAGCTGTCGTCGCGGCTGCAACTGCGCGTGGCGGGGGGGGTGATTGCGCTGCTTGTTCTGTGGCTGCTCGCGCTTGCCGTGATGGGGTGGAACACCTGGCGCGCGGAATCCGATCTGGCGTCTTTCGCCGATGAAAAGGCGCGCGTCGCCACGGCGAGCGAACGGCTGCAAGCCTATTCGGGCGATATCGACCGCGTGGTTGCCGATCTCGAAGCCCAGCAGAAATTCCTCGAACAGATGACAGACATGCTTCCAGAGGACATCACCGCCGATGAGCCGGATGCAACCGTCACCGATTCCAGCGCCGAAACCGCTGCGACTATCCGCAAGATCAGCGCAGTCTTTCCCGAGGCGCGCGGACTTGCCGAACTCGAAGCGCGCCAGATTGCGCTCGCCGAAAAGCTCACCCGGTTCGCCAATGCCCGCGCCCGCCGCGCCGAAGCGGCGATGCGCAAACTCAACCTCGATCCGCGCCTGATGACCCGCGAAACGCGCGAGGCGATGGGCGGCCCGTTCGAGGCGCTCACCACCCGCCAGGCCGGTGCGCTCGACCCGCGCTTTGAAAAGCTCGGCTTCAGCCTTGCCCGCATGGCGGTGCTGGAACGTGCGCTCGAAGGCATCCCGCAAGTGGTGCCCGCCTCGGTCGAAAACATCACCTCGGGCTTTGGCTATCGCCGCGATCCCTTCAATGGCCGCGGCGCGATGCATGCCGGGCTTGATTTCAAGGGCGCGATCGGCGCGCCGATCTATGCCGCAGCGAAAGGCACCGTCAGCTTTGTCGGGTGGCAATCGGGCTATGGCAACACCGTCGAGATCACCCACGGCAACGGCATGTTAACCCGCTATGCCCACCTTGCGCGCTTCGATGTCCGCCCCGGACAGCCGGTCGAAGCCGGAGACCGCATTGCCGGCATGGGCAGCACCGGCCGCTCGACGGGGCCGCACCTGCATTTCGAAGTCCGTATCAACGACCGCGCGATCAATCCGCGCCCGTTTCTGGAGGTTGCTCCCGATGTTCTCAAAGAAGCCCGCGGATCAGACTCCCTCGGCACCCCCAGCGCCGCGCGCAGGCAATAGGCCGATGGCAGGCGGCACGACGTTTTCGGTCATCGGGGCTGATGTCACGATCACCGGCGATATCGTCGCCTCGGCTGATCTCCACATCGACGGCACTGTCGAAGGCGACATCCGCTGCGCGGCGCTGGTGCAGGGTGAAGGCAGCGCGATCCACGGCGCGGTCACCGCTGAAACCGCGCGGCTCGCTGGCAAGGTGACGGGCTCGATCACCGCGCGCGAGCTCGTGATCCTCAAGACCGCGCGCATCGAAGGCGATGTGCATTATGACGCGCTGACCATCGAACAAGGCGCCGCGGTGGAAGGCCGCTTTGCTCCCAATGGCCGCCAGCCGCTTGCGGCAGTGTCGGCGGTGGACGCCGAAGCGGCCGAATGATCAGAGCACCTCGGCCCGCAAGGCCTTGCGATCCAGCTTGCCGATGATCGTCCGCGGGAGCGCATCGCGGATGACGATTTCATCGACCCGCTCGTGCTTGCCGATTTTCGCGTTCAGCCAGTCGCGCAATTCCTCCGCCCCTTCTGTCGCCCCTTCATTCAGCGTCACATAGGCACGCGGCACTTCGCCCTTGTAATCATCGGGCACCCCAATCACGAGCGCCTCTTTGACGCCGGGATGCTCAAGGATCACATCCTCGACCACGCTGGGGAATACCTTGAACCCGCCGACCGCGATCATGTCCTTGATCCGATCGACGATTTCGAGGAACCCGTCAGCGTCGATCCGTGCGACATCGCCAGTGCGCAGGTAGCGCTTGCCATCGCGCATGACGAAAGTTTCCGCATCGGTTTCGGGCCGGTTCCAGTATCCGCGCATCACTTGCGGTCCGCACACGGCGAGTTCGCCGGGCTCGCCCTCGGGTGCAAGCTTGCTTGGGTCTTCCTTGTCGAGCAGCACCACCGCGGTGCCCGCCACCAATTGCCCGATGGTGCCGCGCTTGCGCGTGCCTTCGTAAGGATTGGCCGAAACCACGCCCGCGCTTTCGGTAAGGCCATAGCCTTCGACCAGCCGCACGCCGGTCACCTCCTCAAACCGGGCATGGACGGGCGCAGGCATCGGCGCACCGCCCGAAATGCAGACCTTGAGGCTGGAAAGATCGGTTTTCGCCAGGTCAGGGTGATCGAGCATCGCCTGAAACATCGTCGGCACGCCGGGAAAACCGGTGCAGCGATATTTCTGGATCGTCGCCAGCACCTGCGCAGTCTCGAAGCGCGGCACCATCGCAATCGAAGCCCCGCAGGCGACCGCATGATTGAGCAGCGCGGTATTGGCAAAGACATGGAAGAACGGCAGCGCGCCCATGAAGACTTCGGCCGAGGGATCGGGGGCCGGATTGATCGCCACCACCTGCTGCGCGTTGATGCTGAGCTGATCGTGCCCCAGCATCGCGCCCTTGGGCCGCCCAGTGGTGCCGCCGGTATATTGCAGTAGTGCAAGATCGCGCTGCGGATCGATGGCGACGGGCCGGGGAGCGGCGTTTGGCGTCATGTCGGCCCAGCGGCGCACGCTCGGGCCATAGACGACATCGGCAATTTGCTCACGCTTGAGCAGTTTGAGCGCGATGCCTTTCACCCAAGGCAACATGGCAGCGAGTTCGCCCACCACCAGCGTTTCGAGCCGCGAGGTGGCGAGCACCTTGGCGGCGGTTGCATAAAGTTCGGGGACATTCAGCGTTACCAGCAGCCGCGTGCCCGAATCCTCAACCTGCCAGCTAAGTTCCTCGACCGAATAGAGCGGCGAGAAATTCACCACGATCGCGCCTGCCATCATCGCGCCGTAATAGGCCGAGGCATAGATCGGGACGTTGGGGAGGAACAGGCCGACCCGGTCACCCGGCTTGATACCCGCCGCCTGAAGGCCCGCCGCAAAGCGGCGCGCCTCGGCAAGGATATCGCTATAGGAATAGGTCCGCCCGAGAAAATGCAGGAACGGCGCCCCCGGCGCTTTGCGCGTGGTGCGCTCAAGCATGGCGGGAAGAGCAATCGCCTCGAACCGCGTCGCATAGGGGGTTGGGTGGTGATAGGGGAGTTTACTGACATCCATGTTAGCAAGTTTGACCGAGGTCAAAGGCGTGCGCAAGCAAAAGCAGCGCGAACCCGGTGGATTCGCGCTGCTTTCTGCGGATTTCCCGCTAGGCGGGATAGTTACCCGCCCGAATGGCTTCAGATAAAGCCGCTTTCCGGATCGATAGGCTGCTGCGCGGCTTCGGCAGCGCGGCGCGCGGCGAGCCAGGCTTCGGCTTCGGCCTCTTGCGCAGCTTCGCTTGCGGCCTTGGCCTGTGCCTCGCGTTCGGCGCGCAGTTCCTCGATCAGCTTTTCGCGATCATTGCGCTCGGGCCGTGTGGGCGCATCGGCATCCTCGGTAATCCCGGCGCGCTTGGCCGCCTTGGCCACCATCGCATCAAGCTCGCGCTGCGAACACAGGCCAAGCGTGACCGGATCCTTAGGCTGGATATTGGCGATGTTCCAGTGGCTGCGCTCACGAATCGCGGTGATGGTGTTGCGCGTGGTGCCGATGAGCTTGGAAATCTGCGCGTCCGAGACCTCGGGGTGGTTGCGGATGATCCACGCGATGCCATCGGGCTTGTCCTGCCGCTTGGAAACCGGCGTGTAACGTGGGCCCTTGGTGCGGGTAACCTCGACCGGCGCCTTGTGCATCTTGAGCACATGGGCGGGATCGGCCTGACCCTTTTCGATCTCGGCCTGGGTGAGTTCGCCCGCGTGCACCGGATCGCGTCCGGTATATTTGCTGCTGGCAAGATCATCGGCCATCGCCTGCACTTCAAGAATGTGCAGGCCGCAAAACTCGGCGATCTGTTCGAACGACAGGGCGGTGTTGTCCACCAGCCAGGTCGCGGTGGCATGGGGCATCAGCGGCTTGGGCTGATCCTTGGTGGCCATGAGAAATCTCCGTTCAAAATAGAAGGGCCGCCCCTCGCGGAGCGGCCTTAACCTTGCCCAGATAGGCCATCGCAGAGGAAACGGCAAGAAATGGATTCGTGAAGGTCGCAGAGCCGGTCGCGCGGGCGCGCGCCGATCAAAACGCCGGGGCGGCCGCGAGGGAAACGGCTTCCTCTTCTTCCAGCGCCGCCAGCCCGGAAAGAAACTGGCAGGTGGCCGCTTCCCAGCTAAAGCTCGCGCCGCGGGCAGCACAGGCCGTGCGATCGCAATAGCGCGCAGCGTCGATCGCACGGGCAAGATCATGCGACAGCGCGCCCACCGCGTCGGTCACGATATCAAGCGGGCCCGGCACCGGGAAGGCGGCAACCGGCGTGCCGCAGGCGAGCGCCTCGATCATCACCAGGCCGAAAGTGTCAGTGCGGCTCGGGAAGACAAACACATCCGCACCGGCATAGCAGCCCGCCAGTTCGCGCCCTGTCCGCTTGCCGAGGAAGCGCGCATCGGGAAACTTCGCTTCCAGCGCAGCGCGCGCCGGGCCATCGCCCACCACCACCTTGGTGCCCGGATAGGGACACGCCAGGAAGGCCGCGATGTTCTTCTCCACCGCGACGCGCCCGACATAAAGCAGGATCGGCCCCGGCAATCCGGCATATTCGGGCGGCGGCGGCGCATCGGGGGAAAAGCAAGCCAGATCAACGCCCCGGCTCCAGTGGGTGAGCTGAGCCAGGCCCTGTTCGCGCAACTGGCTGCGGATCGTCTCGGTAGCCACCATGATCGCCTTGGCCGGGCGGTGGAACCAGCGGATATAGGGCCAGAAGGTGCCCGCGGGCAGGCCGGTGCGGCGCGCCAGATAATCGGGAAACTGGGTGTGATAGGCGGTGGTGAAAGGCACCTTGCGGCGCACACAATAGCGCCTCGCGGCAAAGCCGAGCGGGCCTTCGGTGGCGATGTGCACGGCATCGGGCTGGATCGCGGCGAGCCTGCGCCCGACCGCGCCGGGCGCGGTGAAGGCAAGGCGGATTTCAGGGTAGGTCGGCGCAGGGATCGACGGATATTGATCGGGCGAGATCACCGTGACGTCGTGGCCCCAGAGGCGCAGCATCTCGCAGGTCGTGGTCAGCGTGCGCACCACGCCATTGGTTTGCGGGTGCCAGGCATCGGTGATGATCGCGATCGAACGCGGCAAGCGTCCGCGCAGATCGGCGCTGCTGACCGCAAACGTCGCATGCCGGTTCACGCTGCCGCGCGCTCGCGTTCGGAAATGGACGCTGCGGCGGCGGCCTCGGCATCCTTGCGCTGCCTGATGATGTCGGCCCAGTGGAGGATTTCCATGCGGCCATCATGATGTTCGACCAGCGCGTTGCAGCCTTCCACCCAATCGCCATCGTTCCAGTATTCGACATCGTGTCCATTGTGCTGGAACAGGCGGAATTCGGCGGTGTGGATATGCCCGCACACCACGCCATCGACGCCGCGCTCGCCCGCCGCACGGGCGACAATTTCCTCGTAGCGCGAAATGAAGCGGGCCGCGTTCTTGACCTTGTGCTTGGCAGCTTTCGATAGCGACCAATAGGGCTTGCCCAGCCAGCGCCGCACGGCGTTCACCGTGACGTTGAGCTTCATCACCGCGTGGTAGGCATGATCGCCCACAAAGGCGAGCCAGCGGTGCGACAGCATCACCGCGTCGAATTCATCGCCGTGCAGCACCATCAGGCGGCGGCCATCGGCGGTATCGTGGAAGGCGGCGCGGCGGATCTCGATCCCGCCGAAATTGAGCCCGGTGAACTGGCGGAACATCTCGTCGTGATTGCCGGGGATATAGACCACCCGCGTGCCGCGCCGGGCGCGCTTCATGATGCGCCACACGATGTCGTTGTGCGCGGCGGGCCAGTAGAACTTTTTCTTCAGCCGCCAACCATCGATGATGTCGCCCACCAGATACATCGTCTCGCTGTCGGTATGGTCGAGAAAATCGATCAGGAGATCGGCGTTGCAGCCCTTGGTGCCAAGATGCACATCGCTGATCCAGATGGTGCGATAGCGGCGGCGGTGGTGGCCCTCAGGCTCGGGCCGCTGCGGGGCGGCCAAGGTCGGGGGCAGCGGAAAGCTGGCAATGTTCGACAGATCGGCGGGCAGATCGGACAGGGTGAAACCAGTCATGGTGCGAAGGCCTCGGGCGGGTTGGGCTTCCGCGTTGCCTAGCAGCCGATTGTTACAGGCGATTCTCAAGCCGGTGACGGTTTCGCGTCGCCGTGCCCGCCTTTGTCATGCCATTGGCACAAAGCCGGGCAGTGCGCGCACACGGTCGCACCAGTCCACAAGCGCGGGGTAATCGCCGAGCCGGAAGCCGCCCTCATCAGCCACATGGGTATAGGCGAACAGGGCAATATCCGCCAGGCTCACCATCGCGCCGCACAGAAACGCGCGGGTGCCAAGGTGCCGGTTCATCAGATCGAGCGCGGCCGCGCCCGCCATGCGCTTGGCCATCATCTGTGCGCGCTGTTCCTCGCTCAGCCGCGCCTCGCCCACGAACCGCAGCCAGAACCGCATCGTCGCGATATTGGGTTCGTGGCTGTATTGTTCGAAAAACATCCAGCGCAGCATGTCGGCCTGGGCAAAGCGTTCATCGGGGATCAGCGCGCTGCCATGCGCGAGATACCAGCAGGCGGCATTGCTTTCAGGCAGAAAGCGCGGCGCATCGCCCCCATGCTCACCATCACCGATCTGGAGCACCGGGATGCGGCCATGGGGATTGATCCGCGCGAGGAATTGAGGCGTGCGGGTTTCGCCCTGCATGATGTCATAGGCGCGGGTTTCAAGCGGCAGGCCGAGCAGCGCCGCTGTCAGCCGGATCTTGTAGCAATTCCCGCTGCGGGGATCCTCGTGGAGGGTGAGGGCGTCAGCCATGGCCAAGGTCTTTGGCAACCTCCAGCACGATCTTGCCGATATGCGCGCCCGCCTCCATCCGCGCATGGGCGGCGGCCGCTTCGGCCAGCGGGAAGGTCATGTCCATGATAGGAGCCAGTTCGCCGCTGGTGAACAAGGGCCACGCATTGGCCGCGATCTCATCGGCGAGCGCCGCCTTGAAAGCATTGCTGCGCGGGCGCAGGGTCGATCCCGTCAAGGTCAGGCGCCGGCTCATGATGACTGCCATGTTGAGGTTGGCCTGCATTCCGCCCAGCACCGCGATGGTGACATGGCGACCATCTTCGGCAAGGCATTTGAGATTGCGCGCGACATAATCGCCCGACACCATGTCGAGCACGATATCGACACCCTTGCCCCCAGTATGGGCCTTGATCGCCTCGACGAAATCCGTCTCGCGGTAATTGATCGCAAGATCGGCCCCGATCCGACGCGCGGCCTCGCATTTGGGTTCATCGCCGCAGGTTACGATCACTTCGAGCCCGAAAGCCTTGCCGAGCATGATCGCCATCGTGCCGATGCCGCTGGTGCCGCCGTGGATCAGCACCTGCTCGCCATCGCGCGCCATCCCGCGCTCGAACAGATTGTGCCACACCGTAAACAGCGTTTCGGGCAGCGCCGCGGCCTCGGCCAGGCCCATGTCATCGGGCACCGGGAGGCAGTGCTGCCAGGGCGCGGCACAGTATTCGGCATAGCCTCCACCCGGCGTAAGCGCAGCCACGCGCGCGCCGATCATTTCGCGCGGCGCTTCGGAGCCGACTGCCACCACTTCGCCCGCTACCTCCAGCCCCAGCAGCGGCGATGCCCCCGGCGGCGGCGGATAGGCGCCAGCGCGTTGCAGGCAATCGGGGCGATTGACCCCGGCATAGGCGACCCGGATGAGCACATCATCGGCGCGCAAGAGAGGCAGTTCCACGCTGCCGGGCTGGAGCACCTCGGGCCCGCCGGGCGCCTGGAAAACGATTGCACGCATGGTCGCAGGCAAGGGCCCTGCGGAAGCTCCGATCATCGCGATTTCCCCCCGACCCGCCGCCAACGCGCAAAGATATGCCGCCGCCGCCGGAGAAGTTAGGCGGGCGCATAACCTTCTCACGGATTGACAGCAAGCCTGTTCCCTTGCGATGTTGCAGCTTGATGGAAGAAAGCGATCTGCCGCGGCCCCAAGGCGATGCAGCGAGCCGCCTTGCGGGCGAAGATCTCGCTCCCTACTCGCAGACGGAACTGGCGCAGCGGATTGCGCTGCTCGAAGCGGAGATTGCGCGGACGCGCGCTCACCATGATCGGGCTGCCGCCCACCGCGCTGCCGCCGATGCGCTGTTCGGCGGGCGCAAAGCAGGCGCAAGCTGATGACGCACCGCCTTCCCGCCACATTTCACGCGCATCAGGATTCGCAGTTTCGAAAACACGCCCCATATAAGATGCGAACCTCTCCCGCCGCTCGGCCCGCCCGAGCATCTGCCCTTTCCTAACCGAGGCCCAGCCCATGCCCAGTTTCGCCCAGAATCTTGAACGCACGCTCCACAACGCGCTCGGCAATGCCTCCGAGCGGCGGCACGAATATGCGACGCTTGAGCATCTTCTGCTGGCGCTCATCGATGATGAGGATGCCGCCCAGGTGATGGCTGCCTGCGGGGTCGATCTTGCGGAACTCGGCGAGGTGGTGAAGCAGTATCTCGATCAGGAATACCAATCCCTGAAAACCGAGGATGATGCCGATCCGCAGCCCACCGCCGGGTTCCAGCGGGTGATCCAGCGCGCGATCCTGCATGTGCAATCATCGGGCAAGGATACCGTCACCGGCGCCAACGTGCTGGTCGCGCTGTTTTCCGAGCGCGACAGCTATGCGGTCTATTTCCTCCAGCAGCAGGACATGAGCCGACTGGATGCGGTGAGCTATATCAGCCACGGCATCGGCAAGGGGGGGCGCCAGATCGAATCGAAAAACCCGGAAGGCACCGACAAGGGCGCATCGGCCAGCAATGAGCAGACCAAGGATACGTCGAACAAGAAAGAAACCGCGCTCGATCAGTTCACGGTCAATCTCAACGCCAAGGCCGAAAGCGGCAAGATCGATCCGCTGATCGGGCGCGGGCCGGAAGTTGATCGCACGATCCAGATCCTGTGCCGCCGCTCCAAGAACAACCCGCTCTATGTCGGGGATCCCGGTGTCGGCAAGACCGCGATTGCCGAAGGTCTTGCGCGCAAGATCATCGAAGGCGATGTGCCCGAGGTGCTGGCCGAAGCGGTGATCTATTCACTCGACATGGGCGCGCTGCTCGCGGGCACGCGCTATCGCGGCGATTTCGAGGAACGCCTCAAGCAGGTTGTCTCCGAGCTTGAGGGGATGCCCCACGCGGTGCTGTTCATCGACGAGATCCACACCGTGATTGGCGCGGGCGCAACCAGCGGCGGGGCGATGGACGCCTCGAACCTGTTGAAGCCCGCGTTGTCGAGCGGTGCGATCCGCTGCATTGGCAGCACCACCTACAAGGAATTCCGCAACCACTTCGAAAAGGACCGCGCCCTGCTGCGCCGGTTCCAGAAGATCGACGTGAACGAGCCGACCATCGAGGACACGATCAAAATCCTCAAAGGTCTGCGCAGCGCCTTTGAAGATCACCACAAGGTGAAATACACCCCCGATGCGATCAAGACCGCAGTGGAACTCTCGGCGCGCTACATCAATGATCGCAAGCTGCCCGACAAGGCGATCGACGTAATCGACGAAGTCGGCGCGATGCAGATGCTCGTGCCTCCCAGCCGCCGCAAGAAGACGATCACCGCGCGCGAGATCGAACAGGTGATCGCGACGATGGCGCGCATCCCTCCGAAGTCGGTGAGCAAGGACGACAAGAAGGCGCTCGAAAACCTCGAACGCGATCTCAAGCACGTCGTGTTCGGGCAGGACGATGCGATTGTTCGGCTTGCCACGGCGATGAAGCTGTCGCGCGCGGGCCTGCGCGATCCGGACAAGCCCATCGGCAGCTTCCTGTTCAGCGGCCCCACCGGCGTCGGCAAGACCGAAGTCGCGCGCCAGCTTGCCACCATCATGGGGATCGAGCTGAAGCGCTTCGACATGTCGGAATATATGGAGCGCCACTCGGTCAGCCGGTTGATCGGCGCGCCGCCGGGCTATGTCGGCTACGATCAGGGCGGCCTACTGACCGACGCGGTCGATCAGAACCCGCATTGCGTGTTGCTGCTCGACGAGATCGAAAAGGCGCATCCTGATCTGTTCAACATCCTGCTCCAGGTGATGGACAACGGGCGCCTGACCGATCACCACGGCAAGACTGTCGATTTCCGCAACGTCGTCCTCATCATGACGACCAATGCGGGCGCTGCCGATATGGCGCGGCAGGGGATCGGCTTTGGCGACGTGTCGAAGGAAGATGCGGGCGATGAAGCGGTGAAGAAGATGTTCACCCCCGAATTCCGCAACCGCCTCGATGCGATCGTGCCGTTCAGCTATCTTGGCCGCTCGACCGTGGCGCGGGTGGTGGACAAGTTCATCCTGCAACTCGAACTGCAACTGGCCGAACAGAACGTCCACATCCAGTTCGATAGCGACGCGCGGGCATGGCTCGCCGACAAGGGCTATGACAAGCTCTATGGCGCGCGCCCGATGGGCCGCCTCATTCAGGAGAAAATCAAGCAGCCGCTCGCCGAAGAACTGCTGTTCGGCAAGCTCACCGATGGCGGCGAGGTGCATGTGACAGTGAAGGACGGCAAGCCGTCGTTTGAACTCACGCCTGCCCCGCCCAAGGTGAAGCCCGCAAAGAAGGTGGCGGCCAAGAAAAAGCCCGCTGCCAAGAACCCGGCACCGGAAGCGGGCGAAGGCTGATCGTCCTTGCCCATCCCCTACCCCCTTCCGCAAGCGGGAGGGGTAGGGGATGGGCTCGGGGGTGGTCTCGGGGCGGAACCGGATGCCCGTTTTGCCTGTTCCCCCTGCATGACCGCCGCGCCCTTTTCATGGATCAGGCCCGAGCCTCACGGCATCCACGTTGCGCCAGCGGACGTGTGGGTTGATCCCTCGCGCGCCGTGCCGCGCGCGCTCGTCACCCACGGCCATGCCGATCACGCGCGCGGCGGGCATGGGGAAACCATCGCCACGCCCGAAACGCTCGCCATCATGAAGTTGCGCTACGCAACTTCTGCCGGAGCGCGCGCCGCCGCCTATGGCGAGGAAGTGGCGATTGGCGGCGGGGTGACGGCCACCTTCCTGCCCGCTGGCCATGTGCTGGGATCAGCGCAAATCCTGCTTCAGCATGCGGGCGAGCGGGTAATCATCACCGGCGATTACAAGCGCGCCCCCGATCCGACCTGCGCCCCCTTTCACGTCACGCCGTGCGATATCTTCATCACCGAGGCGACCTTTGGCCTGCCGGTCTTCACCCATCCGCCCATCGCGGAGGAAATCGCCAAGCTCCTGGCGGCCCGTGCTGCCAATCCCGATTCGGCGGTGCTGGTGGGCGCCTATGCGCTCGGCAAGGCGCAGCGGGTCATCGCGGAACTGCGCGCCGCCGGGCACACGGAGACGATCTGGCTTCACGGGGCGATGGAGAAGATGTGCCGCCTGTATGAGGAACATGGGCTTTCGCTGGGCGATCTGAAGCTGGTGAGCGATGCGGGCAAGGATGATCTGCGCGGCGCCATCGTGATCGCGCCGCCATCCGCGCTTAATGATCGCTGGAGCCGGCGGCTGCCCACGCCCCTAACCGCGATGGCGAGCGGGTGGATGCGCGTGCGCGGCCGCGCCCGCCAGCGGGGGGTGGAACTGCCGCTGGTGATTTCGGATCACGCCGACTGGCACGAACTCACCCAGACTATCGGCGAGGTAAACCCTGCCGAGACCTGGATCACGCATGGGCGCGAGGAAGCCCTGCTACGCTGGTGCGAGCTCTCCCAACGCCGCGCCCGTGCGTTGGCGCTGGTCGGCTACGAGGACGAGGATGACTGATGGAGGAGTTTGCCGCCCTCCTCGATGCGCTGGTTTACACCACCAGCCGCAACCGCAAGCTGGCGCTGATCGCGGATTATCTGCGCCGCGCGCCCGATCCCTGCCGGGGCTGGGCCATGGCGGCGCTTACCGAGGCGCTGGATTTTCCGGCGGTTAAATCCTCCACCGTCAAGGCGCTGATGATGGAGCGGGTCGATCCGCTGCTGTGGCAATTGAGCCGCGATTTCGTCGGCGATACGGCGGAGACCGCAAGTCTGCTCTGGCCCGAAACCGCAGACGCAGCCCCACAGCCAGCGCTTTCCTTGAGCGAAGTGGTGGAAAAGCTTGCCGCCCTCAACCGCGCCAGCGCGCCCAAGGAATTGCCCGCGCTGTTTGATCGGCTCGATGTGAAGGGCCGCTTTGCCCTCATCAAGCTCGCTACCGGGGGAATGCGCATCGGGGTTTCGGCACGGCTCGCCAAGACGGGTTTCGCGCAAGCTTTCGGCGTCAATGTCGAGGAGGTCGAGGAATATTGGCATGCGCTTGCACCCCCTTATGCCGACCTGTTCGACTGGGCGACGGGCGGCCCCGCGCCAGACCTTGCGGGCAAGGCGCGTTTTCGCCCCTTCATGCTCGCCCACCCGCTGGAAGACGGCGAAGTTGATCTCAAGGATTACGCCGCCGAATGGAAGTGGGATGGCATCCGGGTGCAACTGGTGCGCGCAGGCGGCAAGACGCGGGTCTATTCCCGTTCGGGCGATGATATCTCCGCGACCTTTCCCGAATTGCTCGACCAATTGCCGTTTGATGCCGTGCTCGACGGCGAATTGCTGGTGCGGGGAAGCGCGCAGGGGGGCGAGACAGGCGGTGCGGCGAGTTTCAACGCGCTCCAGCAGCGGCTGGGGCGCAAGACTGTCGTGGCCAAGATGCTGCGCGAATACCCCGCTTTCGTGCGGCTTTATGATGTCTTGCTGGCCGATGGGCGCGATTGGCGCGAGGCGCCGTGGCAGGAGCGGCGCAGAGTGCTTGAAAGTCTGATGGCGCGGCTGCCGCCAAGCCATTTCGACCTCTCGCAAATCGTCGAGGCCGCAGACTTCGCCCACCTTGCCGCGATCCGCGACACCGCGCGCGATGAAGCGATCGAAGGCCTGATGCTCAAACGCCGCGACAGTCCCTATGTCGCAGGGCGCAAGGCGGCGCTGTGGTACAAGTGGAAGCGCGATCCGCTGCTGGTGGACTGCGTGCTGATGTATGCCCAGCGCGGCAGCGGCAAGCGGTCGAGCTTCTATTCGGATTACACTTTCGGCTGCTGGTCGGGCGATCCGGAAGCAGGCGGCGAATTGCTTCCTGTGGGCAAGGCCTATTCGGGCTTCACCGATGCCGAATTGAAGGAGCTGGACCGCCACGTGCGCCAGCACACCATCGCCCGCTTCGGCCCGGTGCGCGAGGTGGAGCGCAAGCTGGTGTTCGAAGTGGCCTTCGATTCTGTCCACGCCTCCAAACGCCACAAGAGCGGCCTCGCCATGCGCTTCCCCCGCATCCACCGCATCCGCTGGGACAAGCCCGCGCATGAGGCGGACAGGATCGAGAGCCTTCGTGGGCTAATCAGAGATTAGCCTTTGCCCTCCCGCACCGCCGCCGCGTGGTGCTTGGCGTTTTCGGCGTAATGCATCACGCCTGCGCGCATGCCCATGGTGGCGCCATCCGAAAGGTCTTTCATCTTCACCGCCGGACGCCCGCCCCACAGCTCGCGCTCGCCCATAACCTTGCGCTCGGTCAGCATGGCGCCGGCTGCCAGCATGGCGTCAGACCCAATCACCGCCTTGTTCATCACAATCGCGCCAAGGCCCACGAACCCGCGATCGTGGATCGTGCAGCCGTGGACCATCGCCATATGCCCGATCAGCACATCATCGCCAATCACCAGCGGGCAGCCATCTGGATCGCCGGGGCGCGGCGGATCGCAGTGGAGCACGCTCCCGTCCTGCACATTGGTGCGCTCCCCGATACGGATGCTGAACACGTCGGCGCGCAGCACGCAATTGTACCAGATCGAGCTGCCCGCCCCGATCACCACATCGCCAATCACCACCGCGCCGGGCGCGATAAAGGCGGTGTCGTGAATATGCGGGGTCTTGCCGTGGATGGAGATAATGTGCGCGCCCGGAAAGCGCGGGTCGTGGCTCATGATGTGGCCTCTCTGAGTTCAGCCCACCGGCGCGCGGTGAGCGCATATTGAATAACCGGATTGCCCGATGGGGGCGCCTGCGGATCGTGGAAATCGAGATCGCGGCGACGCTCCATCTCGAGCTTCTCCATCAAGCTCCAGCTACCGACATTCGCCTCGCAGGTGAGCGCCACCAACAGCGGCGCGCCGACCTGTTCAAAGCCCCAGTCCACAACCGCACGCATCGCTTCATAGGCATAGCCCATGCGCCAGCGATCCTCGCGCACGATCCAGCCGATTTCGTGATCCTGCGGGTTGGGGGCGAGCGGATGTGCGACCCGCCGCAGCCCGCAATGGCCGACAATCGCGCCGCTTGCGCGTTCGATCATGATCATAAAGCCGAAGCCTTCGCGGGCAAAGCTCTCGCGCGCGGCGGCATGCTTGGCCGCGATCACATCGCGCGGCTGCACCCCGCCAAGATGCGCCATCACCGCAGGGGTATTCAGCGACGCCATATGGGCATCGAGATCATCCTCGCCGATCTGGCGCAGCACCAACCGCGCCGTCTCCAGCACCACTTCAGCCATTCAGCAGGCGCGCGGCGTGGGGCGCGTGATAGGTCAGGATGCCGCTTGCGCCTGCCCGCTTGAAGGCCAGCAACGTCTCCAGCACCAGCGCATCGCGATCCCCTGCACCCGCCGCAGCGGCGGCTTCGATCATCGCATATTCGCCGCTTACCTGATAGGCAAAGACGGGCACCGCGAATTCGGCCTTCACGCGGGCGACGATGTCGAGATAGGCAAGCCCCGGCTTCACCATCACGCTATCCGCGCCTTCGGCCAGATCCAGCGCCACTTCGCGCAGGGCCTCGTCGCCATTGGCCGGGTCCATCTGGTAGGTCTTCTTGTCGCCTTTCAGCAGCCCGCCGCTCCCCACCGCATCGCGGAACGGGCCGTAGAAGGCGCTGGCATATTTGGCGGCGTAGCTCATGATCTGGACATTGGGAAAGCCGTTCATCTCCAGCGCCCGGCGGATCGCGTGGATGCGGCCGTCCATCATGTCGGAAGGCGCGATGATGTCAGCCCCGGCGCGCGCCTGATTGACCGCCTGATCGACCAGCGCCGCCACCGTATCATCATTGAGCACATAGCCGCCCTCATCCACCAGCCCGTCCTGCCCGTGGGAGGTATAGGGATCGAGCGCCACATCGGTCAGCACGCCCAGCGCATCGCCGCATTCCGCCTTGATCGCACGGATCGCGCGGCACATCAGATTATCGGGATTGTGGGCTTCTTCGCCATCGGCGCTGCGCAATTCGCGCGGGGTATTGGGGAACAGCGCGACCACCGGGATGCCCAGCGCTGCCGCCTCACGCGCGCGTTCGGCAATCAGATCAACCGACCAGCGCGATACGCCCGGCAGGCTGGCGATGGGTTCTTCCACGCCCTCGCCCGACGTCACGAACAGCGGCCAGATCAGATCGGCGGGGGTGAGCAGGTTTTCGCGGTGCAGCGCGCGGCTCCACGCGCTTGCACGGGTGCGGCGGAGGCGGGTGAGGGGGTAGGATCCAGTCATGGGGCGCAGGCATAGGCGCAATCGCGCGCTTGCGACAAGAGGCTAACCCTGCGGCACAGCCTTGGCGCCGCGCGCGATCATATCGACTTTCTCGATTTCGCGCGTGGGCTCCTTGGTTTCGGCCGGCAGCGGAGCCAGATCCTTCAAGGCCGCACCGACCTCAATCTGCTTCAGATCAATCAGGCGGCGGCGGAAATCGATGAGTTCGGTGCCCTCAAGCTGCGAGCGGGTGACGAATTGCACGCTCGCCGGATTGATGATGCGCCCGCCGCGATACATCTCGTAATGGAGGTGCGGGCCGGTCGAAAGCCCGGTCGATCCGACATAGCCGATCACCTGCCCGCGCCGCACGCTTTGCCCGGCGCTCACCGCCATGCGGCTCATGTGGCAATAGCGCGTCGAAAGCCCGCCGCCATGTGCCAGCCGCACCGCGATCCCGCAGCCACCCGCGCGCCCCGCCGCAGTAACCTGACCATCGGTGACCGCAACGATCGGCGTGCCGTAACCGGCCTTGAAATCGAGGCCTTCGTGCATCCGCATATAGCCAAGGATCGGGTGACGCCGCATCCCGAAACCCGAGGTGGTCGGCCCCGGCACCGGCGCGAGCAGCCCGCGGCGCTGTTCGCCTACGCCGGAGGCTTCGTAAAAGCGCCCGTCCTTGCCCCAGCGCAGCAGCTGGAGCTGCGGGCGGCCAGCGCGGTCGATCCCGGCAAAGATCAGCTTGCCCGCTTGGCGCTCGCCAGTGGCGGCACGGCGGTAATCGATGATGATGTCGAACTCATCCGATGGCCTTGTATCGCGGCTGATGTCGATCTGATCGTTGAGCGCGCGCAGATATTCCTGCGCCGCCGAACCGGGCACGCCTGCCTGCCTGAGCGAGCGATAAAGGCTGCTGCCCACCAGCCCGCGCAGCCGCAAGGGCGTGTCGTCCACCCGGATCACATTGCGTTGCAGCGCGAGCGGGCCGGAGCGCTGCGGCGCCTCGCCCTCGGCAGCGGGCGCAATCAGCGGGCGGGCGATTTCCAGCTCCAGGTCAAACCGGGCACGAAATGCCAGCTTGTCGAGCGGGCGGGACGAACTGGCGGGATTGCGCCGCCCCAGCACCAGATCCATCTGCGTGCCGGGCGCAATCTCGGCAACCGGCATGACTTGTCCGATCAGCGCCGCCACCCGCGCGCTGTCTTCGCCCGAAACACCGGCGCGGCGCAGCATGGAGGCAAAACTGTCACCGGGTGCCAGCGTCATGACCAGTTGGATCTGCGGCCGCTCGGGCGCGCTTTTCAGGGGGATGACAGCAGCGGTAGGCCCCATCCGGCGGCCGCTATCAGCACCAAGCCCCAGCGGCGTTATCGCCTGGCTTCGCAGTTCATCGCGGATGACATCGCTTTGCGGCATGGCGGGGCGCGCTTCGAGCGGAGTGAAATCGGGCCAGAAGGCCAAGGCAAAGGCCCCCAGCCCCAGCATCGTGCCCAGCCCCCGAAACCAGCGGCGGCTGCCGACATCCTCGGCCAGATCCGGCGCCAGATCCAACCCGGCGATCCAGCTCTCAGCGGCTAGACGCCATTCCTCATAGCGATCGCCCACCGTGCGCGCGCGCGCCAGCACGCGGCGCTTGATGATCTGCTGGCGGGTGGGCGCGGCCAGCTGGCGGCTTTTGCGCAAGTAAGGCAGGAGCGCGGCGGCCTGTTCAGGGTCAATCGGCTGCGGCGGGACAAATTGGCGCGCGCCATCTGGCACAGGATCACGCGGGTGATTGCTTGCGCTCTCATCCCCGGGCGCGTCAGCCAGATTTGGGGTATTGTCCAACACTGATATCCCGCCAGTTCCCGAAGATGCAGCGCAAGGCCGCTTCCCATGCCCGCATTTCCTGCCCGAACAAAGTAAAGTTCGCATTAACCATCGGCCAAGCGATGCAGGCGTGCGCTAAGGCGTTTTGCCTAAGGATGGCCACCCCTAGGCCCCTTGCCCGCCACTCTCAAGCCTGACACAAGCAGCCGCGTGACTGTGCCACCCAGCCATCCCCCGCGAACCGGCGTGACGGGCGATGAGCGGGTGCGTGCCGTGCTCGGCCCCACCAACACCGGCAAGACCCATCTCGCGATCGAGCGGATGTGCGGCCATTCCTCGGGCGTGATGGGCTTCCCGCTGCGCTTGCTGGCGCGCGAGGTTTATGACCGGGTAAGGAAGCTCAAGGGCGATAATCAGGTGGCGCTGATTACCGGCGAGGAACGGATCGAGCCGCCTCACGCGCGCTATTTCCTGTGCACCGCCGAAGCGATGCCGCGCACCAGCGGCGAACATGCATTCGTGGCTCTGGACGAGGCACAATTGGGCGCCGATCCCGAACGCGGGCATATCTTCACCGATCGCCTCCTTCGCGCGCGCGGGCGCGAGGAGACGATGATCCTGGGTTCCGCAACGCTCGAACCCATCGTCAAAGCGCTGATTCCCAGGGCAGACATCGTGACTCGCCCGCGCTTTTCCACATTGAGCCATGCCGGCACTGTCAAGCTGTCGCGCCTGCCGCCGCGCAGCGCCATCGTCGCCTTCTCGGCTGAGCAGGTCTATGCGATGGCCGAGGCCCTGCGCCGGTTTCGCGGCGGGGCGGCGGTGGTGATGGGCGCGCTTTCACCCGAAACGCGTAACAAGCAGGTGGCGCTGTTCCAGTCGGGCGAGGTCGATTACATCGTGGCGACCGACGCCATCGGGATGGGATTGAACCTCGATCTTGATCATGTCGCCTTCGCCTCGCTTTCCAAGTTCGACGGGCAGCGCCAGCGGCGGCTCACCCCTGCGGAAATGGCGCAGATCGCCGGGCGCGCCGGACGGCACCAGCGCGATGGCACCTTCGGCACGCTGTCGGGCATGGGCGCCCGCCACCAGCGCGGGGGGGAGGCACTGGAGTTCTCCGAGGAAGAAATCTACGCCATCGAAGAACACAAATTCGCCCCGCTCACCCACCTGTTCTGGCGCGAGGCGGAGCCGCGTTACGATTCGTTACCCTCGCTGATCGCCGATCTCGAAGCCAGGCCCGATGAACCGATGCTGCGCCCTGCCCCGCAGGCGATTGATCTGGCGGTGCTCAAGCGTCTGGCCGAGGAACCACTCGCGCAGGATGTGCGCGCATCTGCGCAAGTGCGGCGGTTCTGGGAGGCGTGCTCGCTCCCCGATTTTCGCCAATTGGGGGTTGATCCCCATGCGCGCTTCGTGGCGCGGCTGTGGCAGGACTTGCGCGGCGGATACCTTGGCGCGGATTTCGTCGCGGCGCGCATTGCCGAGCTTGATCGCACGCAAGGCGATATTGATACCCTGCAAGGAAGGATAGCCGCGATCCGATCCTGGGCCTATATCTGCCAGCGGCCCGACTGGGTGCTGGCGCGCGATGAAATGGCCGCGCGCGCCCGTGCGGTCGAGGCCCGGCTGTCCGATGCGCTCCACGCGCGGCTGACCGAAAGATTTGTAAACCGAAGGACGACGCTTTTGATGAAATCGCTTGGCGCGGATGCCAGCTTGCTTCCGGTGGCCCTTGAAGAGGATGGCCGTCTGACCGTCGAAGGCGAGGTGATCGGGCGGCTCGATGGCTTGCGCTTCACTGTCGATCCGGCGGCAGGCGTGGCTGACCGGCGCATGCTGCTGGCAGCGGGCGAAAAGGCACTGCCCGGCCTGCTGGCTGAACGGGTTGAGTGGCTGCTTGCCGAAGGGCTCGGCGAACTCGCCATCAGCGGCGGCGCGATCAGGTGGCAGGGCCGCGCGCTGGCCGAGATCGCGTTTCCCGGCAGCAATATGCCCGGCCATTTCGGAAGCCCTCGCCTCGCGCTCACCCGCGATTGCGCGCTGCTGGCCGAAGCGAGCCGCGCCCGGCTCGAAACCGGGCTGGCGGTGTGGGTGGAAGCGCAACTCGCCCCCCTCGAACCCTTGCGCAAGCTCGCCGAAGCAGCGCGCGATCCGGCCGCGGCCACCGAAGCGCGCGCGCTGGTGATCGCGCTGATCGAGGCGCGCGGGGTGTTGAGCCGCGAGGATTCGGGCCTCCAGCATCTGCCCAAGGAAGCGCGCCCTTTCCTCAGAAAACTTGGCGTTACCTTCGGCGCGCTCGATATCTTCGCCGCGCCCTTGCTCAAGCCCGCGCCGCGCCGCCTGCTCCATGCGCTCGGGCTGGATCACCGCCCGCTCAATGAGGCGATGCTATCGGTGCTGGCAGAAGGCGGCTGGCCCAAAGGGCGGCTTCCGGCCGGATACCGGCTCGCAGGGACGCAGGCGATCCGGGTCGATCTTGCCGAAAAGATTTTCCGCGCTGCGTTTGATGCCCGCGCGGCCAATCCCAAAGCGCCGCATTTCCGGCTCGATCTGGCGCTGCCGATCTCGATTGGCCTTGCCGAAGACAACGCGCGCCGCCTGCTCGGAAGCGCGGGCTTCCGGGTGGACCGGGCCAAGCCGCTGGCCGAAGGCGCGCAGGGCGCACCCGCGCCCGATCGCTGGTTCTGGCGGCCACGCCGGGCAGAGCAACCCCGCAACCATGAAGGGCGCAACGAGGCAAATGGGCGGGCCCGGCACAACCCGCGTGCCGATCAGCCGCAGGAGCGCGCAGGCGGCAAGCTGCGCGGCAAGCAACCACCGCGCACCCCCCACCAGCGCGTGGCCGAGGCTGGCCCGGCGCGCGCGGGCGGCGCATTCGATGCCCTGGCGGACCTCCTCAAGAAATGACGGCAGCGCCTGGCGCTTCAAATGAACCGCCCGCCGCGATGCGGCTTGATCGCCTGCTGGTCTATCTGCGTTTTGCCAAGACCCGCTCTGCCGCCTGCGCGCTGATCGACGCGCATGGGGTGCGCCGCAACCGTCAGCCGGTGCGCCGCGCGCACGAACCGGCACGCATCGGCGATGTGCTCACCCTGATGCTGGCAGGCGGCGTGCGGGTGATCGAACTGGTTGCCCTGCCCGCGCGGCGCGGCTCGCCGAGCGAGGCGCAGAGCCACTACCGCGAGATTGACATTACCAATCTTGACACTGGCAATCTTGACCCCATTGAGGAATAGGCCCTAGCAGCACCCCCCGGTGGGCGCGGCTGACCGCACCTCTTCGATCCCGTTTCCTGCGCAGAAAGACCCGCAATGACCTATGTCGTCACTGAAGACTGCATCAAGTGCAAGTATACCGATTGTGTCGAGGTGTGCCCGGTGGATTGCTTCTATGAAGGCGAAAACATGCTGGTGATCAATCCCAGCGAATGCATCGATTGCGGCGTGTGCGAGCCGGAATGCCCGGCTGAGGCCATCCTGCCCGATACCGAGGACGGGCTGGAAAAGTGGCTCGAACTCAACACCAAATATTCCGCGCTCTGGCCGAATATCACCAGCCAGAAGGAACCGCCCGAAGATGCGGACGAGCACAAGGGCGAAAAGGACAAGTTCGAGAAATATTTCAGCACCGAGCCCGGTGACGGCGACTGAGCCGTGATTCAAGGGGGCGGGCCGGTCTCGCCCAATCTGCAAGCCTTCGCAGGCCTGCGAAATAGCTGACTCGCAATATTGTTGCAGATGTGCTATATAATAGACAACCGCGCCGGGCCGCCCGCGCGCAGGTGTCGATAACCAGAAAGGCCACGCACCAGCAACTCCCACACCGGATGATCAAATTCCGGCGCTCGCCTTCCTTTCACGGACGCCGCGCCGGGGCAAGATTTGTCCGCTCTCATGCTGGCAGCCGCCTGAAGAAAGGAACTCGCATGGCAAGCGTCGCAAACGCATTCACGGTTGGTGATTACGTTGTTTACCCCAAGCACGGCGTGGGACGGGTGATCGAACTCCAGAGCGAAGAAATCGCCGGAATGAAGCTTGAACTTTATGTGCTGCGCTTCGAGAAGGAGCGGATGACGCTGCGGGTGCCGGTGAACAAGGTCGAATCGATCGGAATGCGCAAGCTGTCGTCCGACAAGACGCTCAAGCAGGCGATGGAAACCCTTAAGGGCAAGCCCAAGGTCAAGCGCACCATGTGGTCGCGCCGCGCGCAGGAATATGAAGCCAAGATCAATTCGGGCGATCTCGTGTCCATCGCCGAAGTGACCCGCGATCTGTTCCGCCCCGAAGACCAGCCCGAGCAGAGCTATTCGGAACGCCAGATCTTCGAAGCGGCCTCAAGCCGCCTCGCGCGCGAACTGGCCGCGATGGAAGAAACCGACGAACCGACCGCGCTCGGCAAGATTCTCAATGTGCTGCGCGAACACGCGCCGCAATATTACGAGACGAGCGAGGAAGGCTGAACCCTTCACCGCCGATCGATCGCATCAAGGGCCGCCCCATCCGGGCGGCCCTTTTCGTTTGCGCAGGCCGGAACGGGACGACATGCGAGAGTTGAAATCCGTGTCGCAGTGTATTATATCGCCAACACACATGAGGTGGTGAGGAGTGTTGTCGCGATGAGATTCGAACGATTCCTGAAGGGGCTGGCCCCGCTGGTGCTGATGAGCATCGGGCTTGGCCTGGCTGGCTGCGATGAGGTCTCGGTCGATGGCGACGCAACCAAGGGCGTCCCGCTTGCCGAACTCGATCTGTCCGGCCCGGCCCCCACCCGCATCGCGCTTGGTTCGAGCGACACCGTGATCCTGACCGAAGGCGATACTCTGGCCATCACCATCGAAGGCGATGCCCAGGCCAGCGAAGACCTGCGCTTTGTGCGGGAGAAGGACCTGCTCGGCATCGGGCGCAAATCGGGCATGTTCAGCAACAAGGATGGCGCACCCGCCACGATCCGCGTCACCATGGCCGCACCCACCGAATTGATGATTGGCGGCAGCGGCACCATCGAAGCGCAGCGCCTTGCCTCCAAAGCGATGATCGCGATGGGCGGCAGCGGCACCATTTCCTTCACCGAATTCACCGGCGAGCGGCTGGAAATCAGCATCGGCGGAAATGGCAAAGTGAAGGGCGCAGGCACCGCAGACCGGCTCGAGGTCAACATCGGCGGCAAGGGCAATGTCGATCTGGCAGGCCTCAAGGCGGAGCGGGGCGAAGTGTCGATCGGCGGCACCGGCGATGTCGCCTTTGCCTCGGATGGCACTGTCGAAGCCAACATCGCAGGCTCGGGCACCGTCAAGGTCACGGGCCGTGCCAAGTGCACCGCCAACAGCTTCGGCTCGGGCAAGCTGATTTGCGAGCCGGCCGCTGGCGATATCGCCGCACCCGCACAGGCGGCCGCACAATAGGGTTTGCCTTTTTTCAGGGTGCGCGCGTAAGGGTAACGCCATGCGCGCACCTCACCTTATTGCTCTCGCTCTCGGATCGCTTGCCTTGCAGGGCTGCCTCGCCAAGGCCGCAGTCAGCGCGGTGACCTTGCCCGTCAAGGCTGCCAGTCGCGGCGTTGATCTTGCCACCACCAGTCAATCCGAGGCCGATGAAAAGCGCGGGCGCGAAATCCGCCGCCGTGAAGAGCGGCTCGGCATCCTTCAGCGCGACTATGACCGTGCGATGCGCCGCTGCGGCGATGGCGATAATGCCGCCTGCCAGCAAGGGCAAGCAATCCGCGCCGAGATGAAGGCGCTGATGCCGGGCGTGCCGGTCGAGCCGGAGCGCTAGGCCCACCCCCCTGCCCCTCCCGCAAGCGGGAGGGGTTAGGAGTGGGAAATCACGCCGCCGCTCTCCGCAGCCGATCATTGATCGCAGCCCCCACGCCGTGTTCCGGCACTGGCGCTACCGCAATGCGCTGCTTGGGCGCCGCTGCGGCGTCGTGGAGGCAGGCATAGAGCCGCGCCGCTGCTTCGGACAGGTCACCGCTGGCTGACAGCGTGACATCACCCGCCACCGCGCCGAACCCGATCAGGAACTCATCCGCCTCTGCCGCAAGCGCATTCAGCCGCATCGGCTTGCCCGGTGCATAGTGGCTGGCAAGCTGGCCCGGGGCCTCTATCGCGCTGGCTTCGCTGCGCCTGCCGAGTGCAATCGGGCCGGGGCGCAGTTCATCAAGGCTGCCGTCCGCGCGCACCGCCACGATCGTCGATTCCACCCCCTGCGACGTTGGCCCTGCATCCAGCACGAGGTCGATCCGCCCAGCCAGCGAGGCCAGAACATGCGCGGCGCATGTCGGGCTGATGAAGCCGGAGCGATTGGCCGACGGCGCGGCAAGTGGGAAATCCACCGCCGCCAGCAACGCCTGCACCACCGGATGGGCTGGCGCACGCAGTGCCACTGTCGGCAAGCCTGCTGTCACCGCGTCTGGCAGCGGAGCATCCTCTCGGCGCGGCACCACCAGCGTCAGCGGACCGGGCCAATGGGCGGCCATCAGCGCACGCGCTTTATCGGAAAGCACGGCGTAACGTGCGGCCTGCGCCGCGCCGCTCACATGCACGATCAGCGGATTGAAGCTGGGGCGGCCCTTGGCGGCATAGATCCGCGCCACCGCCTCGGCGCTGTCAGCCCGCGCGGCGAGGCCATAGACTGTCTCGGTCGGCACGGCCACAAGCCCGCCCGATTCGAGGATTTGCGCTGCCCGCGCGATCCCTGCGGCATCTGCCCGCACCACTTCCGTAACGTCCTTGCCGCTCATGCGAAGGCGCTATATTCAAAGCCGCCCGCTGCCAAGTAAGGATCACCCGTGAACGCCTACACTCCGCCCACCGCCGACCAACTGCTTGCGATCCGCGTCAATGCCGGGATAGCAGAACTCGCGCAGACCGAACGCTTTGCCCATGCCGAAGCCGATCTGGTCGAAGCGATTGTCGCAGGGGTCGGGCAATTCGCTGCCGGAGAATTCGCGCCGCTCAACCGGATTGGCGATGTGGAAGGCGCACGGCTCGAAAACGGGGTGGTGCGCCTGCCGGACGGGTTCGAGAGCGCCTACCACGCCTATGTCGAACAGGGCTGGAACGCGATTGCAAGCCCGGTGGCGCATGGCGGGCAGGGCCTGCCCTTCACGCTCGCCTGCAATGTGCTGGAAAATCTGGGCGCTGCCAACATGGCCTTCACCCTGCTGCCGATGCTGAGCGTAGGGGCGATCGAGGCGCTCGAACATCACGGCTCGCCCGCGCAGCAGGCGATGTATCTGCCCAGGCTGGTGAGCGGGGAATGGTCAGGCACGATGAACCTCACAGAACCTTCCGCCGGAAGCGACGTGGGCGCGCTGCGCAGCACCGCCGAACCCATTGAAACCGGCGAGCACGCGGGCAAATACCGGATCACCGGCCAGAAGATCTACATCACTTGGGGCGAGCATGATCTGGCGAAGAACATCATCCATCTGGTGCTCGCCCGCCTGCCGGGCGCTCCCGAAGGCTCGCGCGGGATCAGCCTGTTCGTGGTGCCCAAATATCATGTGAACGCCGATGGGTCGCTCGGGCCGAAGAATGACCTCAGGTGCGTCAGCCTCGAACACAAGCTCGGCATCAACGCCTCGCCCACCTGCGTGATGAGCTATGGCGACAACGGCGCGTGCATCGGCGAGCTGGTGGGCGCGCCCAACAAGGGGCTGGCCGCGATGTTCACCATGATGAACAATGCGCGCATCAATGTCGGCAATCAGGGCGCACAGATCGCCGAACGCGCCACCCAGCAGGCGCTCGCCTATGCGCGGGACCGGGTGCAATCGGCGCGCGCGGGCTCGCCCGACAAGGCGCCCGTGGCGATCATCGAGCATCCCGATGTGCGGCGCATGGTGCTGCGGATGAAGGCGCTGACCGAAGGCGTGCGGGCGCTGCTCTATTACTGCGCAGGCCAGGTGGATCGCGGCAATCTGGGCGATGAGGCAGCGCGCAACCGCGCGGAAATCGTGGTGCCGCTGGTAAAGGCATGGGGCACGGATGTCGGGGTGGAAGTGACCAGTCTCGGCATCCAGATCCACGGCGGCATGGGCTTTGTCGAGGAAACCGGCGCCGCCCAGCACTGGCGCGATTCGCGGATTGCCCCGATCTACGAAGGCACCAACGGGATTCAAGCGGCCGATCTTGTGACCCGCAAGCTGGGCCTTGATGGCGGCGCGGCGATGGTGACGCTGTTCGAGGCTATCGCCCGCGAAGCCGCCGGTGAACGCTCGCTCAAGGCGCTCGCCGAAGAATGCGCCGCGATTGCGCGCTGGATGCGGGACGAGGCCAGCCTTGATGATCGCCTTGCGGGCAGCGTGCCGTTCTGCACGATGGCGGCGGTGTGCGTGGCGGGCTGGCAGTTGACGCGGCAGGCCGCCGCCGTGGCGGCCGGCGCTGCCCCTGAACTTGCCGAAAGCAAGCCAGTGACAGTGCGGTTCTTCCTCGATCGCATCGTGCCCGAAGCGCTGGGGCTCAAAGCGGGTGCCACTGCCGGGGCAGACCTGCTCTATGCGCTGACCGCCGAAAAGCTGGCGGGCTGATGTCTGACACGGCGTGGGAACGGATTGCTGCTGCGCTCGAACGGCTCAGCCCCGCGCCTCCCCCGCCGATCGATTGGCTGGCAGCGCCCGCCTATTGGTGGGATGGCGAGAGCGCGCGGGCGGTTCCGGTGCTCGACACAGTGCTGCTGTCCGGGCTGATCGGGATTGCGCCGCAAAAGGCCGCGGTGCGTGCCAATCTCGCCCGGCTCGCACAAGGCGCAGCGGCGCAGGACATGCTGCTGTGGGGCGCACGCGGCATGGGCAAATCCGCGTTGGTGCGCGCCGCACTCGCCGATGTCGCGGCGGAACATCCCGGCCGCATCGCGCTGGTGCAAGTGGCGGGCGGCGCGCTGGCGAGCTTTCCCCGGCTGATCGGCACCTTGGCGCAGGTCGAACGCGCTTTCCTCATCTTTATCGACGATCTGGGCTTTGCCGCTGATGCCAAAGCGGAAAACCTCGCACTGCGCAGCCTGCTCGATGGCGGCGTGATCGCGCGCCCGGATCGCATCCGTGTGGCGGTGACTTCGAACCGGCGCGGCATCGTGGCGCGCAGCCCGGATGAAAGCGCGGCGCTACACGAACGCGACGAGCGCGACGATGCGCTGGCGCTGGCTGACCGGTTCGGCCTCACCCTCGCCTTTCACCCCGCCGACCGCGCAACCTATCTTGCGATCATCCGCAGCTATCTCGCGCCGCACAGCCTCGACTTTGCGGAGGAGGAAGCGATGGCCTTTGCGATCCAGCGCGGCAACCGATCAGGCCGCACCGCGCTGCAATTCGCGACCGAAATCGCCGGACAGGCGGGCCGCGCGCTTTAATTCACCTTCTGGCCAGCCTCGCGGCGCAAGTAATCCGCCTCGCGCTGGCGGGTCGGATCGCGCAATTCGCGCACAGGCGGCAGGCGTGCGCTCTTGACCCGCGCAATCCCCGCACCCGGCGCCGCGCCGGGCGCCGCCACCCGCCAGATAATCCCGGCGGTATCGTCGGAAATCAGCAAAGCGCCATCGCCAGCCCACTCGGCCCAGGTCGGGCGCCCGCGCGTGGTGCCATCGCCCTTAAGGAATCCCGTCAACACCGCCACCGGCTTGCCAGTCGGATTGCCGCGCTCATCAAACGCGACATAGACGACATCATAGCCCGAAGGCGGCTTGCGGTTCCACGAACCATGACGCGCCACAAAGGCCCCGCTGGCGAATGTCTCGCCCATCAGGTGACCCTCGGTGGTGAACACCATGCCGAGCGCAGCCACATGCGGACCCAGCGCATATTCGGGATTGCGGGTATATTCGGTGAGAAAAGCGGGCATCGGATGCTCCACCCGCCGATCGAAATTGTTTTTGTAATAGACCCACGGCCAGCCGTAATGTGCGCCCACCGGCACATTGGTGAGGTAATCGGGCACCAGATCGGAACCGAGCATGTCGCGCTCGTTCACGGTCGCCCACAGCTCCCCGCTCCACGGCGAAAAATCGAGCCCGTTGGGGTTGCGCAGGCCGAGGGCGAAGGGTCGCTGGCGTTTTGCACTGAGATCATATTCCCAGATCATCGCCCGGCCTTCCTCGATCTTCATGCCCTTCTCGCCGATATTGCTGACCGAGCCGACCGCGACATAAAGCAGCGGGTCTGTCGGGTGGAGCGCGAGGTTGCGCATCCAGTGGCCGCCGCCGGGGGCAAGGTCCATCAGCTTGCGCGGAGCGCTTGTCACGCGGTCGGTGCCCAGCGTGTAATCAAACGCCAGCACCGCATTGTGGTTCGCCACATACAGCGTGCCATCGCGCCAGGCGAGGCCGGATGGCGAATCGAGGCCTTCTTCGAGCAGCACTGTCCGCTTGTCCGCCGTGCCATCGCTATTGGTATCGCGCAGCAGCACGATCTGGTTGGGCGAAGCGCCCGCCGATCCGGCCTTGGCGAAGAGGTAACCCGCCACCCACGCCTCGATCCGGCCCATGATCCCGCTCGGCTCCTCGGTGGGCTTGGGTGCGCGTGTCAGGCTGACAAGAACATCGCCGTTCGGCAGCGTGTAAAGCGTGCGCGGGTGATCGAGCCCTTCGGCAAAGCGCACCACGGCCAGCCCCTTGGCAGCCTTAGGTGTCTCGCCCTCGGCCCAGCCCACCGGCTCGGCCACCACGACCGTCGGGAAGCTCTGTTCTTGCGGCTTGGCAAGGGTCGGGTCGGTGCCAACCACCGCATCCACGGCAAGCTCGGCCGTCTGCCCGCGCGTGAGGAAGAACAGTGCTGCCCCGGCGATGATCACCACCAGCCCAAGCGCAATTGCGATCTTGCGAAGAATACCCATCTGCGCAGCGATAAAGCCCGCGCCCTCTTGCGGCAATGGGCGAGATGGTCAAAGGCCTTTGCCCATGTATGATTTCAAGCCCGCCGCTGGCAGCGATCCGGCGCAAATCCACCGCGATCTGTGCGCCGCAGCCGATGCACTGACTGCGGGCGAGCCAGACAGCATTGCCAACATGGCCAATGTCGCCGCGCTTGTGTGGGAATTCCTGCCCGATCTCAACTGGGCGGGGTTTTACCGCGTCGCTCCGGCGAAGGATGCCGGGGGCGAAGAGCTGGTGCTCGGGCCATTTGTCGGCCGCCCGGCCTGCATCCGCATTCCTTTCGGCAAAGGCGTGTGCGGAACAGCCGCGCAAAGTCGCGCCACGCAACTTGTCGCCGACGTGCACGCCTTTCCCGGGCACATTGCCTGCGATGCAGCAAGCCGTTCGGAACTGGTGGTGCCGGTGCTGCGCGATGGCGCGGTGATCGCGGTGATCGATCTGGACAGCCCCCTGCCTGGCCGCTTCACCCATGCCGATGCCGCAGGGATCGAGGCGCTGGCTGCTCTGCTGGCACACCGCATCTAACTTCGCCGCCGCCAATCGCCCCGAAACGGCACAGCGCCCGCGGCGCAGCTTGGGGATCACGGGCAGGCGATGGTAAACCTGACGCTAACCATTCGGCCATCCCGCCACCGAAAGCGAGTCGCGCTTGGTGTCGGCGTGGCCCCAGTGAGGGGAAATCCTGCCCGTGAGCACTCGTCATGAACTTCGCACTCTGGCCCTCAAGGGCACTGTCGGCCTTGGCCTTGCCAGCACGGCAATGATGCTGGCGAGCGCGGCGTCTGCGCAAAACATGCCGCCGCCAAGCCTGCCACCCCTCAGCCCGGCCGAGGTCAGCGCGCTGCCGCCGGAATATCGCACCGCGCCTGCGACGACAGACCGCACCGAGCGCACCATCGGCGCCGATGGCGTCGAAACCATCACCCGCACCCGCTACATCGCTGCGCCCGGCAGCACGACAACACCGCCCGCCCCCAACACCATGGCGCCGCACGCGGCCTATCCCGGCGGGATGCCGATGCAACCGGCCGCCTATGGCTATGGGATGCAGCCGGTGGTGTTCGACCGGGCGCAGTGGATCGAGGAATGCCGCCGCCGCACCGCCGGGCAGAGCCGCAACAATGTCGGCACCATCATCGGCGCGCTGCTCGGCGCTATCGGCGGCGGGGTCGGCGGGAACCTGCTGGCGGGCGCGGGCGACAAGGTGCTCGGCACCGTTGTGGGTGCGGTCGGCGGCGGGCTTGGCGGCGGGTTGATCGGCAGCCTGTTCAACGGGCGCAAGCGCAACCGCTATGATTGCGAGGCCGCGCTCAACGATTATCTGTCGCAAGGCGTGCCTGTGCAGCGCTTTGCCAGCCGCGAAATCCCGATGGCCCCCATGGCCTATGCGCCGCCTGCCTATGCCTATCCGGTGATGATGCAGCCGACCTATGCCTATGGCTATGCGCCGCCGCAGCAAGTGCTGATCGAAACGCGCACCCAGCAGCCGCAGCAGGTGGTGGTGCGCGAGACGGTGCGCGAGGAAGTGGTGCCGGGTGCGGCCCGCATAATCCCGGCACCGCGCCCGACCAAATTGATCAAGCTGCGCTGACAGGAGCGCCGATGCAAGAGGCGGCCCGGAGCACAGCTTCGGGCCGCTGCCTTTGCGTAGCTATCAGAACCAGAACGCGTGGCTATCAGAACTCGTCGCCTGTAAGGCGCTGGCACAGCAGATCAAGCTGATCCAGCGTGGTATAGCGGATCGCAATCACGCCCTTGCGGGGATCGCCCTCGGGCTTGATACGGACGCTAAGTCCAAGAAATTCCTCAAGATGGTGCTGCACCGCGAGGATATCGGCATTGCCTTGGGGCACAGCCCCTGCAAGGCGCGCAGTGCCCGCCTCATCATCGGCAGCCGCCGCAGCCGCCGCCTCGCCCGCAGCGACCTTGCGCACCAGCGCCTCGACATCGCGCACCGAAAAACCCTCGCGCACCGCGGCCTCGGCGAGTTCGGCGGCATCCTCGCGGCCGATCAGTGCGCGGGCATGGCCCATGCTGAGCGCGCCCCGCTCCACCAGATCGAGCACTTCGACAGGCAGGCTGAGCAGCCGCTGGAAATTGGCGACATGGCTGCGCGACTTATCAACCAGCTTGGCGATTTCCGCCTGGGTCATGCCCTCATCTTCAGCGAGCCGCTGGTAGGCGCGCGCTTCCTCGATGGGGTTGAGATCTTCGCGCTGGAGGTTTTCAATGAGCGCCAGCGCCATCACCTCGCGATCATCGAGATTACGCACCAGCGCCGGAATCTCGTGGAGGCGCGCCTTTTGCGCTGCGCGCCAGCGCCGCTCGCCTGCGACCAGCTGATAGGCCCCCGGTCCGGCAGGACGCACGATGATCGGCTGGATCACCCCGCGCGCGGCGATCGAGGCCGCCAACTCATCCAGCGCGTCCTCGTCGAAATGCTTGCGCGGATTGCCCGGCAGCGGCTTGATCGCCGCAATCGCCACCATCCTGAGCGGCGAGGCACCGGCTGTCGCCATCTCGCCCGCTGCGGCGGCACCCTGCTCGCGATCAAGCACCAGCGGTTCTTCACGTCGGGTCTCGCCCAGCAGCGCGCCGAGGCCCCTGCCCAGCCGCTTGGGCTTTTCGGCCATCACGCGCACCGGGGTATCATTGCCGTCGCTCATGCCGCCTGCCTTTCAGCCGGGAACCGCCCGATCAGTTCACGCGCCAACGCAATATAGGCGCGGCTGCCCGCACAGGCGTGATCATAGACCAGCGCCGGCAGGCCGTGGCTCGGCGCTTCGGACAGGCGGACATTGCGCGGGATCACGGTTTCGAACACCAACCCACCCAAACACTCGCGCACATCCTCCGACACCTGATCGGTCAGCCGGTTGCGGCGATCATACATCGTCAGGGCGACGCCGATGATCCCGAGCGAGGGGTTGAACAATTGCTGCACCTTTTCAACAGTCTGGAGCAGCTGGCTGAGGCCTTCGAGTGCAAAGAATTCGCATTGCAGTGGCACCAGCAGCGTATCGGCGGCGCACAGCGCATTGAGCGTCAACAGGCCGAGCGAGGGCGGGCAGTCGATAAAGCAGATATCGTGCCCCTTGTGCCCCGCCAGCGCGCGCGAAAGCCGTGCGGTGCGCTCGTCAACCGAGACCAACTCAACCTCGGCCCCCGACAGATCGACCGTGGCAGGCACCAGATCGAGGCCGGGAATGGTGGTGGGCACAGTGGCGCTCGCGAGCGGCACTTCGTCCACCAGCAGATCATAGCTCGAAAGCCCGCGCGCCGCACTCGCCACGCCCAGCCCGGTTGAGGCATTGCCCTGCGGATCGAGATCGATCAGGAGCGTGCGCCAGCCCGTTGCCGCCATTGCGGTGGCGATGTTGATCGCGGTCGTGGTCTTGCCCACCCCGCCTTTCTGGTTGGCTATGGCGATTGTCAGCATTGCGTGTGACCCTACCTGTTGCCGCTCATCCTATCACAGCTTGAGGATGATTCCCGCATCCTTATCGGTCAGTGATTGTTCCACGTGGAACATTTTCCGAATCATCGGCCGGAGCGAAGCCAATTCGTGCGCTGCCGAGCGCCCCTTGGGCAAGACGTAGCGCGTGGCGACTGTGGAGAAAGGGGCGGATAAACTGAGCAGGGTTTCCAGCGGGGCAAAGGCGCGGGCCGAAATGGCGCGGGCGGGAAAGGGGGCGACACGCTCCAGCTTCTCAGCGATTACCCGCGCCTTGGGGAGGGCAAGATCGGCAATGCAGCGCTCAAGGAATTCGACCCGGCGTGCGCGCGATTCCACCATGGTTACAGGCATTTGCGGACAGAGCGCGGCAATCACCAGCCCCGGAAGACCCGGCCCCGAACCCAAATCAAGCCACGGCCCCTGCGCGCTCCCCCCAAGGGTTTCACGCGGAACAAAGCGCAAAAGCTGCGCCGAATCGGCGATGTGGCGCTGCCACAACTGCGCCTCGCTCGCGCGGCTGATGAGATTCTGGCGCTGGTTCTCCTCCAGCAGCAGCGCGGCATAGGTTTCAAGCCGGGCCATCGCGTCGGGCGAGCCAAGCTCATCGACGAGATCGGCAACAAAGGCGCGGGCCTGTTCTTCGGTTGCGATCGTCACGCCGCCTGCTCGCGGCGGCGGGCGTGGACAAGCAAGGCCGAGAGCGCAGCGGGGGTAATCCCCGGCACACGTCCGGCCGCCGCCAGCGAGACCGGCGCGGCGCTGGATAGCCGTTCGACCATTTCGTTGGAGAGACCCGGCACCTGGGCATAGGGGAAATCCGCCGCCAGCGGCAGGGCCTCACTCGCACGCAGATCGCGCAACTCGGCATCCTGCCGCGCGAGATAGGGCGCATAGGCCGCATCTTCGGCCATTTCCTCGGCGAGCAACGGGTCCGCCGCGGTTACGTCCCCAAGCCACGGGCCGAGCGCCTCGGGGGTGACGCCATCATAGCGCAGCCATTCGGACAGCGCCTTTTCGCCATGATCGCGCCGCACCGGCAGGCCAAGATCAGCCAGGTCGCGCGCATGCACCTTCTGCGCATGTTTCACGTGGAACAGCGCGCGGGCCTGCTCGCGCCGCTCCCACCAGACGCAGCGCTCCTCCCCGACGCATCCGGCCGCGATACCAAGCCCGGTCAGGCGCGTCGCAGCGTTATTGGCGCGCAGCCGCAGGCGATATTCGGCGCGCGCGGTGAGCATCCGGTAAGGCTCCGAAACGCCTTGCAAGGTCAGATCATCCACCATCACGGCGATATAGGAATTGGCACGATCCAGCGGCGGTGCAGCCTTGCCGAGCGCTGCCGCCGCTGCCTCAAGTCCCGCCACCAGGCCCTGCGCGGCGGCTTCTTCATAGCCGGTGGTGCCGTTGATCTGGCCCGCACAATAGAGCCCCGGAATAGCCCGGAGCTGCAAATCAGGCGTCAGCGCGCGCGGATCAATATGATCATATTCTACCGCATAGCCCGGCTGGACGATTTCGGCGCGCGCACACCCCGGCATCGACCGCACCACCACTTCCTGCACATCGGTCGGCAGCGAAGTGCTGATCCCGTTGGGATAAACAAGATGCGTGGTCAGCCCCTCAGGCTCAAGGAACACCTGATGACCGTCGCGATCACCGAAGCGGTGAATCTTGTCCTCGATCGAGGGGCAATAGCGCGGGCCTGCCGCTGCAATCGCACCCGAAAACAGCGGCGAGCGGTGGAGGTTGGCGCGGATGGCATCATGGCCGGCATGCGTGGTGCGGGTGATCGCGCAGAACACCTGCGGATTGGCGCGGCGCGGCGTAAGCGGCGACATCGTCCAATGATCGGCATCTGAGGGCTGCTCTTCCAGCGCCGCCCAGTCAATCGTGCGCCCATCAAGGCGCGGCGGTGTCCCGGTCTTGAGCCGCGCCATCGGAAGCGCGGCCCCACGCAATTGCTGGGCGAGCCGATGCGCCGCATTCTCGCCGATACGGCCGCCCTCGAAGCGCTCCTCTCCCCGGAACAACACCCCGCCGAGGAAAGTGCCGGTGCACAGCACAACGCGCCCCGCGTTCAGCATTGTCCCATCGGCCAGTTCCAGCCCGGCAACACGCCCGCTCGAAAGCACCAGCGCCGCCGCCTCGCCCTCGACAAGCGTCAGCCCGGCCTGCGCGCGCACCACACGCGGCACCGCCGCCTTGAACAGCACGCGATCCGCCTGCACGCGCGGGCCCCACACGGCGCTGCCCTTGGAACGATTGAGCATCCGGTAATGGATCGCGCCCGCATCCGCCGCGCGGCCGAGCACGCCATCGAGCGCATCGACCTCGCGCACCAGATGACCCTTGCCCAGCCCGCCAATCGCGGGATTGCAGCTCATCGCGCCAATCGCAGCAAGATCGAAGCTCACCAGCGCGGTGCGCGCACCCATGCGCGCTGCGGCACAGGCAGCCTCGACCCCGGCATGTCCGCCGCCGACAACTATGACATCAAATCCGCGCATTGCGGGGCAAATAGAGGCAATGGTGCCACGCGTCAAAGCTGTTCCCGTGGGTGTTTCACGTGAAACACTGGAGGACTTGGGGCGGAGCTACTTCCCGATGCAGAAGCGCCCGAACAGCGCATCGAGCATATCTTCGGTGGTCGCGCGACCGATCAGCCGATCGAAAGCAAGCCGGGCGCGGCGTAGCTCTTCGGCAATCAGCAAAGGGTCTGCAAGCGCCCTCGCGGCGGCCAGGGCCTCAGCTCCCTCCGCCAGCCGCGCATGCTGACGGGCGTTGAGCGCGGCCTCTCCGGGCTTGGGCAAGGCACCGCGCGCCGCTTCGACCAAAGCGGATTTGAGCGCCGCCACACCCTCGCCCGTGGCTGCCGACAGTGTATGGCGGGCGGTGGGCTTGGCCACAAACCCGGCCCGATCCGACTGCGCGGCAATTTCCCACGCGCCTGGCGGCCCATTCCCTTCCACCCCCAGCCACAGCACCACATCGGCCCGGCCCAGCTGTTCAAGCGCGCGATCAATCCCGATGGCCTCGATCGCATCGCTCCCTTCTTCGCGCAGGCCAGCGGTGTCGACAAAGGTGAACGGCACGCCTGCTATCCCCACCGATCGTTCGATCACATCGCGGGTCGTCCCGGCAATCGGCGAAGTGATCGCCGCCTCGCTTTCGACAAGCGCATTGAACAAGGTCGATTTGCCTGCATTGGGCGGGCCTGCCAAGACAACGCGAAACCCCTCCCCCAGCCGTTCGGAGCGCGGGCGGGCGAGCCATTCGCCCAGCTCCTGCGCCAAGGCGGCAATGTTCCACGTGAAACTATCGGGAAGATCGGCAGCATCTTCCTCGTCCGAGAAATCGAGCACTGCTTCCAGCTCCGCGGCAAGGCCCAAGACCCGCCCCCGCCACGCCTCGACCTGCCGCGAGAGCGCGCCCTGCATCGCGCCGAGCGCTGCTGCCCGCTGCAATTCGGTTTCCGCAGAAAGCAGATCGGCCAGCCCTTCAGCCTCAGCGAGATCGAGCCGCCCATTGGCAAAGGCGCGGCGGGTGAATTCACCCGGCTCCGCCCGCCGCAATCCACCAAGCGCACCGAGCGCCCCCTCGACTGCCGCAATCACCGCGCGCCCGCCGTGGCAATGAAGCTCGGCGAGGTCTTCGCCCGTTGCGGTGTTCGGCCCCGGAAACCACAGCACCAGCGCCCTATCGAGCGGGGCACCCGAGGCATCGCGCAGGGTCGCGAGGCTTGCCCGGCGCGGGTGCGGCACCCTGCCCGCCAGCGCTGCAAGCGCCGCCGCCGCTTGCGGCCCGGATACCCGGATCACGCCGATCGCCGCCGGCGGCGCGCCGCTCGACAGCGCGAAGATCGTGTCGGAAGAATTCACGCGCGCAGGCTTCGCTATTCACCGGAATTCCCGCCGCTGTCGCGCTTGGCCGAAGCTGCCTTCATCCCGCCTTCGAGAAAGCTCTGAAACAGCTTGAAGCCCACCTGCCCCATCGGCGCCAGCGCCTGGGCATATTCCTGCAACTGATCGGGGTTCGAAACGCCTTTCATCGCCTTGGCGATGTTTTCGACATAGATGTTATTCGCGGTGCTCACATCGGGCAGGCCCATGAAATTGCGCGCTTCTTCCGGAGTGCATTCGATTTCGATGTTGATCTTCATGGAGTCTCTCCCGTCCGGCGCTGCGCCGATAATCTCTATTTGGGGTTGGCAAGCGGCCAAGGCAATAGATAGGACAGCAGCGCAATATCCAAGGAGTGTGCCTGATGACCAGCGTGACCATCCCGACCCTAGAAGGCGATACCCGTTTCACCGGCTATATCGCGCGGCCGCAAGGCGCAGCGAAGGCCGCGGTGATCGTCATTCAGGAGATTTTCGGCGTCAACGCGGGCATCCGGCAAAAGTGCGACAAGCTCGCCGCCGAAGGCTATATCGCGCTCGCGCCCGATCTGTTCTGGCGGCTGAAGCCGGGGATCACACTCGATCCCGATATCGCAGCCGAGTTTACCGAGGCGCTCGACTGGATGGGCAAGTTCGATCAGGATCAGGGCGTGCGCGATATTCAGGCGGCGATCACTTTCCTGCGCGCCGAGGAAGGCGCAGCGAAGGTCGGGTGTGTCGGCTATTGCCTGGGCGGCAGGCTCGCTTTCATGGCGGCGGCGCGCACCGATATCGATGCCAGCGTCGGCTATTACGGGGTCGGGATTGACGGCCTGCTGGATGAGGCCGCCGCCATCGCCAAGCCGGTAATGCTGCACATCCCGACCGCCGATGGGTTTGTGCCGCCCGAAACGCAGGCCGCGATGCACGCCGGGCTGGATGGGCATGGGAAGGTCACCCTGCATGATTACGAAGGGCTCGATCACGGCTTTGCCACCGAAGTCGGCAAGCGGCGCGATGAAGCCGCAGCCACGCTGGCTGATGCCCGCACCCGCGCGTTTTTCGCAGAACACCTCGCATGAGCGGGGCAAACCTCGCGCGCTGGCATGCCTATATGCAGGGTGGGAGCGATCCTGCGGTGCTGGGCGATCTGCTGGCAGAGGATGCGGTGTTCCACTCCCCTGTGGTCCACACGCCGCAGGTGGGCAAGCCTATCGTCATGGCCTACCTTGTCGCCGCCAGCCAGACGCTCGGCAACGACAGCTTCCACTATGTCCGCGAACTGGTGGACGGGAACGAGATGATGCTGGAATTCGTCACCGAGATAGATGGCATCACCGTCAACGGGGTCGATATCATCCGCTGGAATGCGGAAGGGAAGATCAGCGATTTCAAGGTGATGGTGCGCCCGTTGAAGGCGATCAACAAGGTGTGGGAGATGATGGCGGCGCAGCTTGCCGCGGCGAAGGGTTAAGTCTGCGCCCTGATCAGGGCGAGGCGATCCGCAACCGGCGCAAACGGCAAGTCGGCAACCTCGTAGCCATAGCGCCGCCAGGCTGCGGTAACCGCCTCATCGCTCGCAACCGCTTCGGCAAAGTTCTGGATTCGCTCGCTATCCTGACGATAGATCGCGCGCCACGCCGGAGCCCGCCAAATCCTGCCAATATAGCGTAGGCGCCGGCACGCTTCATCGACAGCGCGTGGCACCGCGAGCCCGGAAAGGTCGAGAAAGCCAACGACATCGGGAAAGCCGCGATCGAACACCACCGGGCCGCCATGCCCGGCAAACCGTTCATATTCTGAGCGATGGGCAGCCAGCATCGCCTCGGCAAAGCCAAGCGGGTCCGTGGCCCGCAAAGCCATCCCACCGGGCTGACTGAGCAAGCCGCGTGCCACTTCCGGCGAGGTCGCCAGACCCGCATTGGAAGCGGCTTCCAGCAATGTGGTCTTACCCGCTTCCGGTGCGCCCGTCAGAACGAGGTGCCGCACCACCCGCGCCGCCCTAATTCAGCACTGCGAAATTCATGATCATCTTGCGGATTTCCGGTGCGAGCCCTTGCGGCAGTTCCGCATCGAGCATCTCCCTTCGGCTGGCGATGCTCTCGGCGATCAGGACACGCTTCATCGCCCAGTCGGGGCAGCTGCGTTCATCAATGCTGCGGCGATCGAGCAATGTGATCCCGCTGTGGCGCGGATCTTCGGTGATCTTGATCATCAACCCGACCAGCTCTTCCTCCTCACCCTCGATCAGCTGGAGAAAATTGCGCCCGTTGAACAGCAAGAGCCCGGTGATCCCGCGCGCCGGATTGTTACGCTCGCTGGTGGCGAGGATCGCGTCAACCTCGTCGCGCGCCAGCGTTGGCGCGGTGCTGATATAGAGATATTGACTGAGCACGATTCCCGTCCCTTGCACCCTGATGCGCAGGCCGACCCCAAGGCCCGCTCGAAAGCATAACCTATTGATTCATCGTGTCGAAGAAATCCGCGTTGGTCTTGGAATCCTTCATCTTGTCGAGCAGGAATTCCATCGCATCTACGGTGCCCATCTGCATCAGGATGCGGCGCAGGACCCACATCTTGGACAGCTTGTCTTTCTCGACCAGCAGCTCTTCCTTGCGGGTGCCGGACTTGCCGACATCCAATGCCGGGAAGATGCGCTTGTCAGCGACCTTGCGATCGAGCACGATTTCGCTGTTGCCGGTGCCCTTGAACTCTTCGAAAATCACCTCGTCCATGCGGCTGCCGGTGTCGATCAGCGCGGTGGCGATGATCGAGAGGCTGCCGCCTTCCTCGATATTGCGCGCCGCACCAAAGAACCGCTTGGGCCGTTGCAATGCATTGGCATCGACACCGCCAGTGAGCACCTTGCCCGAGGACGGCACCACCGTGTTGTAGGCGCGGCCCAGGCGTGTGATCGAATCGAGCAGGATCACCACGTCATGCTTGTGCTCAACCAGCCGCTTGGCCTTTTCGATCACCATTTCAGCCACTTGCACATGGCGCTGCGCAGGTTCATCAAAGGTCGAGGAGACCACCTCGCCTTTCACGCTGCGCTGCATGTCGGTGACTTCCTCGGGCCGTTCATCGACCAGAAGGACGATCAGGAACACTTCGGGATGATTGTCGGTGATCGCCTTGGCGATGTTCTGGAGCAGCACGGTTTTGCCGGTGCGCGGCGGCGCGACAATCAGCGCGCGTTGGCCCTTGCCCTGCGGCGCGATGATATCGATCACCCGGGCGCTCTTATCCTTCACCGTCGGATCGAGCGAATCGAGCACCAGCTTCGAATCCGGATAAAGCGGGGTCAGGTTGTCGAAATTGGTGCGCAGGCGCACCGCATCGGGATCGTCAAAATTGACCTTGGCAAGGCCGGTCAGCGCAAAATAGCGCTCCCCGTCGCGCGGCGCGCGGATCTCGCCTTCGACAGTATCGCCGGTGCGCAGGCCCCACTTTCTCACCTGGTTGGGTGAGACATAGATATCATCCGGCCCGGCAAGGTAATTGGCCTCGGGGGAACGCAGAAAGCCGAAACCGTCCTGAAGCACCTCGATGGTGCCGATGCCCATGATCTTTTCTTCGTAATCCTCATCCTCCGCCAGTTCGCGCAGGATAGAGAACAAGAGATCCTGACGGCGCATCGTCGAGGCGCCCTCCACGCCCAGTTCTTCCGCCATCGCGACCAGTTCGGCCGGGGTCTTCTTCTTGAGGTCCTTGAGATGCATGTATCGTGTGTCCGCAAAGTCAGGTGGGCCGGATGGTCGATGCCGCAGGAATGCTGCGGTGCCTTGGGCAGGAATGCGCGCAAGGCCGGGCTTGGAGAAAGCAGACCGCCGGGATTGTGATCGTCCCGGTCAACCGGATATGGTGGGCAAGGCCATAGAATTGCCCCTGCCCAAGGTCAATCGCCTAAACGCGAACCTCAGAACGGCTTGAGATAAACCAGCACCACCACCACCACCAGCACGAGGCCGGGGACTTCGCCAACCATGCGCAGGGTCTTTTCGGTCAAAGGACGTTCGCCGCGCGCCATCTTTTTCGACTGCGCCACCAGCCAGCCATGGAACCCCGATAGCAGCAGCACCAAGGTCAGCTTGGCATGAAGCCAGCCGCCATTGCTGAAGTGATCGCCGGCATAGGCGAGCGTAAGGCCGAGCACCCACACGATGATCAAGCTCGGCGTGAGAATGATCGTCCTCAGCTTCGCGCTGCGTTCGGCCCACTTGGCCTCGCCCACAGAACCCGGCGCATGATCGAGCGTGTAGATTAGCTGGCGCGGGAGCATGAACAGGCCCGCCATCCAGAACACCATGAAGATGACATGGCCCGATTTGAGGAACAGGTAGATCGAAAGCAGGGTCTCTTGCATCAGCTCAGCCCCTCAGCGCTGCGAGCAATTGGTGGACGTGATCGATCGGCGTGAACTGGCCGATGCCATGGCCCAGATTGAACACATGCGGGCGGTCTTCGAAAGCCGCAAGGATGGCTTTGACCCGCGCGGGCAGGGCCGGGCCGCCTGCTTCGACCAGCAGCGGATCGAGATTGCCCTGGACCGGCATGCCTTCTGGCAAGCTTTGATGCGCCCACACGGGATCGAGCGTTTCGTCAAGCCCCACCGCATCCACGCCCGTCTCGCGCGCATAGGCGGGAAGCTTGGCACCTGCGCCCTTGGGAAAGCCGATCACCGGCGTATCGGGGTGGCTTTCCTTCAGTGCGGCGGTGATCCGGGCATTGGGCGCAATCACCCACTTTTCGAACTCGTCGGGGGCAAGGCTGCCTGCCCAGCTGTCGAACAATTGCACCGCTTCCGCGCCCGCATCGATCTGGCCGCGCAGGTAGGTGACCGAATGATCGATGATCCCATCGATGATCGCCTGAAGCCGCGCCGGATCGCGATAGGCAAGCAGGCGCGCCGGGCCATGATCCTTGGAACCCTCGCCCGCGATCATATAGGTCGCGACTGTCCAGGGGCTCCCCGCAAAGCCGAGCATCGTCACATTGTCGGGCAATTGGGCGCGGGTGCGGCGCACCGTTTCATAAACCGGATCGAAATGGTGAAGCGCTGGGGTGAAATCCGAAAGCTCGACCTCCAGCAGCGTCGGCGACAATTTCGGCCCCTCGCCCGCCATGAAAGCAAGGCCCTGCCCCATCGCGTGGGGCACGATCAGGATATCGGAAAAGAGGATCGCGCCATCAAACCCGAAGCGCCGGATCGGCTGCACTGTGATCTCGGTCGCTGCCTCGCTGTCATACACCAGTTCGAGAAAGCCGCCCTTTTCCGCGCGCAACTCCCGGTATTCCGGGAGGTAACGCCCTGCTTGCCGCATCAGCCATACAGGCGCGGTGGGTTGACGAATTCCTTTGAGCGTATCGAGCAATGGGCCGGGCATTCGTGATCCTTAAAACAAAGAAAATAGATTTATAAGAGATTGTGGGAGTTTGTTGGCCCTGTGGATAGCGGGAATTGCCCGCGCCTGCCTGACTTATCCGGTGGACTGCGCCAATGTGATCCCCTCTCGACTCTGCACCAATGCGCGGTCAAGCCCGAGATATCCCCGTTGTCCCCAGCCTGTCGATAGGATCGCGTCCCTGTCGAGAAACCCCCCCACGAAACGGCCGGAAGCGGGCATGAAAAGTTCTGCCAAGCTTGCCCACGCAATCCTCCCGTGGTTTATGCAGCAACCTGTCCACAGGGGGCGGCCTGATAAGCCGGACTGGCTGATGATGAACCGAATCAATCTCCATCTGGTCTCCGATTCCACCGGCGAGACGCTGGAGATGATCGCCAAGGCGGCGCTTGCCCAATTCGACGATCCGGCGGTCAATCGCCATTTCTGGCCGATGGTGCGCTCGCTCCAGCATCTTGATCGGATCGCGCCTGACCTTGCCCAAAATCCGGGGCTGGTGCTTTACACGCTGGTCAACCCCGAAACCCGCGCCCGGCTGGAAGAGCATTGCCGCCACCTTGGCCTGCCTGCATTGCCGGTGCTCGATCAGGTGACAGCCGCGCTCGAATCCCATCTCGGGCAGGAACAATTGCACAAGCCCGGTCGCCAGCACACCATGGGCGAAGAATATTTCCGCCGGGTCGAGGCCATCCAATACACCATCGCGCATGATGATGGCCTCGCCTACGAGGATTGGGAACAGGCCGATGTGGTGCTGGCAGGGGTTTCACGCTCCTCGAAAACGCCGACCGCGATCTATCTCGCCAATCGTGGTTACAAGGTCGCCAATATTCCGCTGGTGGTGGAAAGCCCGCCGCCGCGCGAATTGTTCGGCCTGAGGCACCCGCTGGTCGTCGGGCTGACGACGGCACCCGAACGCCTGATCCAGATCCGCCGCAACCGGCTGCTCACGCTTAACGAGACCGGCGAGACCGCCTATGTCGATGCCGAGCGGGTGAAGGAAGAACTGCAATTCGCCCGCCGGATGTTTGCCGATAATGGCTGGCCGGTGATCGATGTCACCCGCCGCTCGATCGAGGAAAGCGCGGCGGCGATCATCCGGCTGGTGCAGGAACGTCAACGCCGCGAAGCGCAGATTGACGGGCCGATGAACGGGATTTCCAAGCCGATATGAGCGCGCTTATTCTGGCGTCCAAATCCGCCTCGCGCCGCGCCATGCTTGATGCGGCGGGAGTTGCCTATGACAGCATTCCCGCGGCGATTGACGAGCGCGCGCTGGAGGCAGGGTTGGCAGGCGCTTCGCCCGCCGAAGTGGCCGAGGCTTTGGCGGTTGCGAAGGCCGCAGCGGTCGCGGCGGAACATCCCGGCGCGCTGGTGCTGGGTTCCGATTCGCTCGTCGTGTGTGCAGGCCGCCGGTTCGACAAGCCTGCCAGCATTGCGGAGGCCCGCGAACATCTGCGGTTTTTCTCCGGCCGCGTGATGGAACTCCACAGCGGCGCGGCGCTGGTGCGCGGCAATACCTGCGAATGGAGCCACAGCGCGCTGGCGCGGCTCCATGTGCGCGAATTGTCCGAGGATTTCATCGCGCATTATCTCGATCAGGAATGGCCCGCAGTCAGCCACACCGTCGGCGTCTTTCGGATCGAAGCGCTGGGCGTGCAGCTGTTCGACCAGGTTGAGGGTGAGCATTTCACCATCCTCGGCATGCCGCTGCTGTCCGTGTTGGGAGCGCTGCGCGAGGCGGGGGTGGTGCGCGCATGAGCAAGCCCTATGCCGAAGTGATCGGCGATCCGATTGCGCAGTCGAAAAGCCCGGCGATCCACAATTTCTGGCTGGCAAAGCTGGGGATCGCGGCCGAATACCGCGCCTGCCATGTGCGTCCGGAGGGACTGACCGACTATCTCAAAATGCGCCGCACAGATCCCTTGTGGCGCGGCTGCAATGTCACCATGCCGCACAAGCAGGCAGTGATGACGGGCCTCGATCATATCGAGCCGCCTGCCGCTGCCATCGGCGCGGTCAACACCGTGCTGCCCGATCGGGCAGGCGCGCTTATCGGCACCAACACCGATGCGGCGGGCTTTCTTGAACCGCTTACTGCGGAACTTGCCCAGAGCCACTATTTCCGCATGGCCCGGATCATCGGCACGGGCGGCGCGGCGCGCGCGATCATCACGGCGCTGGCAGGCCACGGCTTCACGCTGGTGGTCGCGGGCCGCGATCCGGGCAAGGCGCGTGCGCTGCTCGATGAACTGGCGCCCGGCGGCGAGCATCACACGCCGCACCTCGCGCACTTCGCGGCCCCCACGGATTTCGCCTTCGATGATCGCGAAGGTTGCTGCTATCTCGTCGTCAACGCTTCGTCCTTGGGGATGACAGGCCAGCCTCCGCTCGCCTTCGATCTCTCCCACGCTCCGCCGCGCAGCATTGTTTATGATATTGTTACCAGCCCGCGCGAAACGCCGCTCCTGGCCGATGCCCGCGCGGCGGGCTTTCGCACGATTGACGGGCTTTCCATGCTGATCGGACAGGCTGCCGTTGCTTTCGAGCGGTTCTTTGGCGAGGCCCCGCCGCGCGCGGCTGACGCGGAATTGCGAGCGATCCTTACACAATGACAAAACCTCTCATCATCGGCCTCACCGGCAGCATCGGCATGGGCAAATCGACAGTCGCAGCCATGTTTGAAGAAAGCGGCGTGCCCGTTTTCGACGCCGATGCCGAGGTGCGCGCGATGCAGGGGCCGGGCGGCGAACTGATCCCCGCCATCGAAGCCGCCTTCCCCGGATCGACCGGGCCCGCAGGCGTTGATCGCGACCGGCTCGGCCATCAGGTGTTTGCCGACAAGGCCGCGCTGGCGCGCCTCGAGGCTATTGTCCACCCCGCCGTCGGCGCCAGGCGCGCTGCCTTCCTCGCGCAAAACGCCGACAAGCCCGCAGTGGTGTTCGACATCCCCCTGCTGTTCGAGCGCGGCGGGCATGAGGCGGTCGATGCCATTGTGGTGGTCTCCGCGCCTGCCCATCTCCAGCGCGAGCGGGTGCTGGCCCGGCCCGGCATGACGGCGGAGAAATTCGCCCATATCCTCTCCTTGCAAACCCCCGACGCGGAAAAGCGCGCGCGCGCCCACCATGTCATCGACACCGGCACGACTCATGCCGAAACCCGCGCGCAGGTGATTGCTTTGCTTGAAGAATTGCTCGACCGGCCGATTGTGACCGGATCGTGAAAACTTCGCTTGCGTCTCGTCCAAGCAAGGCAGATAGTGCAACAAATGCGTGAGGTCATATTCGACACCGAAACCACCGGGCTTGATCCCAAAACGGGGGATCGCATGGTGGAAATCGGCTGCGTGGAAATGATCGGGCGGGTCGAGACGGGCCGCACCTTCCACGCCTTCTTCAATCCCGAACGCGACATGCCGGTCGAAGCGGAGAAGGTCCACGGCCTGTCCTCTGCCTTTCTTGCCACCAAGCCGCGCTTTGCCGAAGTGGCCGATGAACTGCTCGCCTTTCTGGGGGATGCGCCGCTGGTGGCGCATAATGCGGGCTTCGACATGGGCTTTCTCAACAACGAACTGGCGCTCGCGGGCCGCGCACCCATTGATATGGCGCGCATGATCGACACCGTCGCCATCGCCCGGCGCAAGCACCCCGGCGCGAAGCTGAGCTTGGATGCGCTGTGCACACGCTACGGCATTGATCGCTCGCACCGGGTCAAGCATGGCGCGCTGCTCGATGCCGAACTGCTGGCGCAGGTCTATGTCGAGCTGACTGGCGGGCGGCAGATCGGGCTGGAACTGGCAGGCGATGCGGCGGCGGACGGGCCACAGGCCAATGCCCCGTGGCACCGCCCGCAGCCTGCCCGCGAGCCGCGCGAGCCGCGCCCGCACGCTGCCTTGCCGGAAGAACGCGCGCGCTGGGAGGCCTTCATCGCCGCCGAGGTCAAGGAGGCGCTCTGGACGCGTTAACGCCAGGAATTCTCGCGGGTAAGGGACGGCCCGCCAACCGCCACTCGGGAAAGGGGGTAATGCCATGGACATCCGCATTTCCGGCCATCAGATGGCCACCGGAGCCGCGCTCCAGGAACATGCATCCGAAAAACTGGGCGCCATCGTCGAGAAATATTTCGACCGCGCGCTGTCAAGCCATGTGACTTTCGGCAAGGCGCCTGCGGGCAGTTTCACCTGTGATATCGTCACCCATGTCATGCAGGGCCTGATCCTCAAGGCGCAAGGCGCCGCGCAGGATGCGCATATCGCGCTGGATGATGCGGTTGCCAAGATCGAAAAGCAGCTGCGCCGCTACAAGCGCCGTCTCACCGATCACCACCAGCAGGCGCTCGCCAGCCGCGCCGAGGAAGAGGCCGCCTATACCATCTTCGCGCTACCCGATGACGAGGAAGAAGAAGTCGCCGCCGATGCCCCGCTGGTGATCGCCGAGACCCGCGTCGATATCCCCACCGCCACTGTCGCAGATGCGGTGATGCTGATGGACCTGCGCAACACAACGGCCCTGTTTTTCAAAAATGCTGGCACCGGGCGGCATAATATGGTTTATCGCCGTGCCGACGGTTCGATCGGTTGGGTTGAACCGCGCTAGGGCCTCGGCGGGCAATTTGCCCGTTCGTTCGATCAGAAGGCCCGGTCGGCGGATGCAGGAGGGGCTTCCGCCTCGCCCCCGTGAACTGGCGCACTGGACGCCGGTCATAAAGGCGAATATCCGCCCGTAATCGGGGGCATGCTCAGTCTGGACTACTCAAGCAATGAACATCAATCTCGTGGTCTTGCCGGAAGCCGTGATCTTTGCCCGCCTCGATGCCAAGGCCAAGGTCATCGCCGCGCTCGCTGCGGCTTTCGCTGAGGCCTATGGGCTCGATGAGGCCGCCGTGCTCGAAGGGCTGGAGGCGCGCGAGCTGCTTGGCAGCACCGGATTCGGGCGCGGGATCGCGATCCCGCATTGCCGCTTTGCCGGGGTGAAGCGGCCGACGCTGGTGCTGATCAAGCTCGAAACCCCGGTCGATTTCGGTTCGCCCGATGCCGTGCCGGTCAGCCTGGTGTTCGGCCTGGTCTCGCCCGAGAATGCGGGTGCCACCCACCTCCACGCGCTTGCCGCTATCTCGCGCCTCACCCGCAGCGAGGCGATGCTGCAATTGCTGATGGAGGCAGAAACGCCCGAGGGGCTTTATGCCCTGCTCACCAATCAGTTCCTCCAGGATGCGGCCTGAGCTTCGCGCGTGACCGCATGACGAGCGCGCATTCGGCCAAAGGCCCGCTTGGGGCCGCGCTGCATTACCGCGCGCTGGAGCAGCTTTATGCCTCCGCGCCGATCAACCACAAATTCGCATCAACCCTGCACATCCCTGGCGAAGGCCTGTCGCGGCTGGTGTTCGATGTGACCGAGGGCGATTACCACGCAGCAGGGGCGGCGCACGGCACGATCTATTTCAAGATGCTCGATGATGCTGCCTTCTATGCGGCCAACACGCTGGTGACCGATCGTTTCCTGTTGACCACCGGCTTCAACCTCCATTTCACCAAGCCGGTGCGCAGCGGGAAAGTGGTAGCCGAGGGACGCTGGGTGAGTGGCAGGCGGCGGGTGTTTGTCGCCGAGGCGCGGCTGGTGGACGAGGAAGGCGAGGAAATCGGGCGCGGCACCGGCACCTTCATGCGATCACGCATCGCGCTTTCGGGCCTGCCGGGATACAGCAGCGCAGCCCAGTGACGGACGCGCGCCTGCCCGCCCATCTCGAAGCGGCGAGCATCCTGCGGCTCGCCGAATCGCTCGGCGGCTTTGCCACAGTGCTGGCGCGGGGTGAACGCGACGGCGGCACGATCCTGCTGGCAATCCTGTGTCGCGGCGGGCCAGCGCAGCTCTATGAAAGGATGCCTGCGCTTGATGGTTCGCGCAGCTTTGTTGCGACGAAAAAGCAAGACCCTGACAATCCGACAGAATTCACCGAATATCTGCAACGCCGTCGTCACCGCGACCCGGATATCTGGATTCTCGAGGTAGATATCGACGAGGCAGAACGCTTCACCGCAATTTTGCCATAATTGCTTGACCCACCGGGGTTGATGGCTAACCGCCCCGCTCAATCTTCTCGCGCAGGCTGATCGGGCGGCAATCCGGCCATCTGATCGGCACGCAGACGGGGAGCAGCCGGCAGGCTTAACGCGAACCACCCTTCTCAATGCTTGCGAAACATCGCAACAGGTTCCCGCCTGCGTCTGTGCGCGCTCACCGCCCGAATTGTGAAAGTTCATGAGTCGCAAGACTGTTTCTTTTGGTGCGATGGCGGCCTTTGCCATCGCCAACGTGGTTTTCTCCAGCGCCAACAGCGCTGAGGCCGAGACAATCAGCGCAGGCGCTGCTGGCGTGATTTCCGCTCCTGCCGCAACCGACGCCGACGATGAGATCGAGATTGTGCCCGAGGTTCCGGTTTTCGTCTCGCGCGAAGTGGTTCAGCCCCTGCCCGAACCTGCCCCCGAAAGCGCGCCTGAGGCGTCGTCGCTTGCAGCACTGGTGCAGCAGATCGACACCCGCCACCCGATGAGCGAGGACATGAAGTGCCTTGCCGGAGCGGTTTATTTCGAAGCGCGCGGTGAGCCGCTCGCTGGCCAGCTCGCCGTGGCTCAGGTCATCATCAACCGCACCGAGGATGGCCGCTTTGCCCGCTCCTATTGCGGGGTGGTGGCGCAGCCGGGCCAGTTTTCCTTTATGCGCGGCGGCCGGATGCCGCAGATCCGCGAGCACTCGCCTGCTTGGGCACGCGCACGGGCCATCGCCGAAATCGCGCACAAGGGGCTGTGGCAGTCCGAGGCGGATGATGCGGTGTTCTTCCATGCGCGCTATGTCCGCCCCGACTGGAGCCATCGCAAGCAGCGCCTCGCCCAGATCAGCACGCATATCTTTTACAGGTAATCCTATTCCCCCTCACCGTGGGGAGGGGGTGAGGGGGTGGGGGCTCCCGCCCTGGCGAGGGCCTTCCCCCATCCTAGCCCTCCCCAAGGGGAAGGGCTGTTGCGATTCACGTCCTCAACTTCACCCACACAGGCGTGTGGTCGCTGGCCTTTTCGCGCCCGCGATAGGACTTGTCCACGCCCGCCGCTTCCATCCGATCAGCGCATTCGGGCGAAAGCAGGATGTGATCGATACGGAAGCCGTGATCGCGCTGCCAGGCCCCTGCCTGATAATCCCAATAGGTCCACACCCCGCCGCGCGGATTGCGCGTGCGGATGGCATCGGTCCAGCCATCGCCCAAAAGTCGCGCATAGGCCGCACGCGATTCGGGCTGCATCAGCGCATCATCGGCCATCGCCTTGACCGACCAGACATCGTCATCTTCGGGAATGACGTTGAAATCGCCGAGCACCACGGCGGGGACTTCCTGTGCCCAGATCGCGGCCATCCTCGTGCGCAAAGCCTCCATCCACCTGAGCTTGTAATCGAATTTCGGGCCCGGATGCGGGTTGCCGTTGGGCAGATAGAGGCAGGCGATGCGCACGCCGCCCACTTCGGCTTCGAGATAGCGCGCCTGCTCGCCCTCTCCCTCGTTCGGGCCATCGACCCCCAGCCCGCGCTGCACTTCTTGGATGGTCAGCCCCGCCTCGCTATCGGCAAGGATCGCCACCCCGTTGAAGCTTTTCTGCCCATGCCAGATTGCCGTGTAACCCAGCTCGGCAAAGTCTTCGGCGGGGAAGCCATCATCCTGGCTTTTGATTTCTTGCAGGCAGGCTACGGCAGGGCGCGTTTCGGCGAGCCATTCCTTGAGGCGCGGCAGGCGCGCCTTGATGCCGTTGATGTTGAAAGTGGCGATTTTCATGGCGCGCGTGATGCCCCGGATACGCGCCCAAGTCTAACCCAAAGCGTCCGGTTCAAATCCCGAAGCTGGCCCCGCAGCCGCAGCCAGCGGCGGCCTGCGGGTTTTCGACCTTGAACGCCGCCCCGCCCAACGATTCGACGAAATCGACCGTGCTGCCGGCAATCAGATCGAGGCTGACGGGATCGACAACCAGCTTCACCCCGTCGGTCTCGGAAATGCTGTCATCAGCTTGCGGCGCGTCGGCGAGATCGAACTTGTATTGGAAACCCGAACAGCCGCCCCCTTCGACCGAAAGGCGCAGAACCGCCGGGCGGGTCTGCTTCGCGGCAATCTTTGCGATGCGTTGCGCCGCAGCGGGCGTCAGTATGAGAGCTTCGGCCATGGGCTCAATGTAGGCGAGGCGCGGGCGATCCTCAAGAGATCAAACGGTCTGGATATAATCGCGAAGGGCTGCCGCCTCGTTCTCGATCTCGTCCATCTTGTGCTTCACCAGATCGCCGATCGAGATGAAGGCAACCAACTCGCCATCTTCCACCACCGGGAAATGGCGAAACCGCCGCCTGGTCATCAGGCCAAGCGCCTCGTCGATGGTGGTGCTGGGCGCGACTGTGATCGCGGGCGAAGTCATGCGCTGTTCGACCGGCTGGTTGAGGCAGGCACCCGCATCATCGGCGATACAATAAACCACATCGCGTTCGGAAATGATCCCGACCACCCGGCCCTCGCGCAGCACGGGCATGGCGCCGATGCGCTGCTTGCCGAGAATGCGGATCGCCTCGACCAGCGGGGTGTCGGCGTTGCACGAAATGATCGCCTGGCCCCTGCGATCAGCGATGATGGCAGCAATATTCATGGCATTCTCCCTCTTGCCCCAAGGCTGAGAATGCCACTTTTGTGAGCGAAAAGCGAATCTTGCTGATCAGCATGCAAGCCCGACCCGTTGCAAAGCCGCGCGCGCGGGCGCATGGGGGGCGCATGGTGCAGAAATCCCCGCTCGATGATCCGATCAACGCCGCCCATGCCTGGGCGCGCTATCGCCAGATCATGAAGGTGCTGATGGCGGTGACAATCGCGACAGTCGTGCTCGCGCTGGGTGTGCTGTTTGCGACTAATGGCGCGATTTCCGTGCATTACTATATCGCGGTCGCGCTGGGGATCAGCTTTACGATGTTGCTCGGCGGCGGGCTGATGGGCCTTGCCTTCCTTTCCAACGGAACGGGGCACGACGAATCGGTCGATAACCGGATGCCCGGCCGCGACGAATTCTGGACGCCTGACGAAAAGTCCTAACGCACCGGGTAAAGCCGGTATTCCTCCACCGGCACGCCGCCCACCAGATGCTCCTCGATGATCCGGTCGAGCACTTGGGGGCTGCATGAATGATACCACACGCCGTCCGGCCATACGACCGCGATCGGCCCTGCGCCGCACACCTGAAAACAATCCGCCTTGCTCCGCTGCACCCCGCCGCCCGGCCCCTTGGGGTGATCCGCGCTGCGCAGCGGCCCCACCAGCCCGCGTTCCTTGAGGCGCTCTTTCAGGAACTGCCAGCTGGCCTTGCCGTCCTCGCGCGAGCAGCACTTTTCCTTGTCCGACAGGGCGCACAGGAAGATGTGCCGTTCGACGCTGGTGCCGGGCCTGTCACCGCCATAATGGCGTGCCAGCGCATTCTGCGCCGCCATCAGGGGCAGGTTCTCGCTCATTTCCTTACGCCGTCCTCAGAAAGCCAGCGCTTTAGCCAGGCGAACACCGTCTCGTGCCATTGCAGCGAGTTTTTCGCGCCCAGCACCCAGTGGTTTTCATCGGGGAAGACCAGCAATTGCGCCGGAATATTGCGTTCCTGAAGTGCGGTGAACGCGCCGAGGCCTTGGGTGTAAGGCACCCGGAAATCCTTCTCGCCCAGCACCACCAGCATCGGCGTGCGCCACTTGTCGACATGGGCCACCGGGTTCCACTTTTCGTAAGTCGCGGCGGCTTCGGCATAGGTGCCGCCGAAATCCCAGCGCGGGAACCACAATTCTTCCGTCGAGTAATAGAAGGCGCGGGTATCGAACAGCCCGTTGTGATTGACGAGGCAGCGGAACCGATCGGGCCACTGGCCCGCGATCCAGTTCACCATGTAACCGCCGTAGCTGGCCCCCATCGCGCAGGCGCGCGTGCCATCGATCTGCGGATCGAGGCTGAGCGCATGGGCCAACCCCTTTTGCAGGTCTTCCAGCGGCTTGCCGCCCCAGTCCTGATTGATAGCATCGGTGAAAGCCTGCCCGTATCCCGTGCTGCCGTGGAAATCGACCGAGATCACGGCATAGCCCTGACTGGCGAAAACGCGCGGATTCCAGCGGGTTGACCAAGCATCATTATAGCTCCCCTGCGGCCCGCCATGAATGTTGAGCAGCGCGGGGATCGGGCCCTTCTGGTCTTTCAACCGGGTAATCTGCCCCCACACCATATCGCCATTCGCGCCCTTGAAGTTGAAGCGCGTCGTCACCGTCGGCGCCATCTGCCCCATGCGGGTGGTTACCACATCGGTGAGCGGTTTGGCCTGCGCCAGCCCGTTCGACAGATAAAGTTCTGCCGGTTGGCCAATCGAATCGCGGGTGAACAGCAAGCGCCCGCCCGGCAGCGGCGTGAGATTGGCGATGTGGGCTTCATTGCCCGCCATCAGATCGAGCCGGGTGACAGCGCCAGTCTTGGGATCGATCCGGTAGGCGGGCGTATCCAGCACTTCGCCCGCAGTCGCCAGCAGGTAAGCGCCATCAGCGCTCCACACGAGGCCGGAAAAGCTGAGATCGACCCTGGCGGTAAGATCGCGGCTTTCCCCGGTGAAGAGATCGAGCAGCCGCACTGAGAGGCGATCCGCCTCATAACCGGCGCGGTCCATCGCCAGCCACGCCAGATGCCGTCCGTCAGGCGAGATCACCGGATTGGTGTCGGTCGCAGGGTTGCCGGGCGTCACCAGCGTTGGCGCTGCGCCATCGAGTTCGGAGGCGTAGATATCAAGATTGGTGGATCCCGGTTCGGTGCGATTGGCAAGCCGCGCCGCGAAATAGACAGCACTGCCATCGGGCGTGAAAGCGATGTCCTCTGCGCCGCCGAAGGGCAAGGTCGGGGTGTTGGCGGTGATCCCGGTGGCCGGGTCGCGCCCGTCGATCGGCACGCCCTCGCCCGCGATGGTGCCGCCTGCCAGATCGAACACGAACACGCGGTTCGGCGCGCCCGGATTGCTCCAGCTGTCCCAGTGGCGCACAAATCCCTGCCCGCCTTCGTAAAGCCGCCCGCTGCCCGGACCCGGCAAATGCGCCTTGGCGCGCGCGCCGCAGCCGAAGGTCGGGCAATCGCGCGGCACTTCGCCCCACAGCGCGATGCGTGTGCCATTGGGGGCAAGCTTGAACCCGGCAATGTCGATATCGGGAAATTCGGCCACCACCTGGGCTGCGCCCGCAACGCCCGCGCCCGATATCGCGATACGCCACACGCGGGCGCGCCGCGCCGCCTTGTTGTCGGTGTGCTCGCTGCTGAGGAAATAGAGGAAGCCATCGCGCCCGATCACCAGCCCCGCAGCGCGCAGCGGCAGGGCGATCGGCTGCGGCTGCGCGCCCGGCTTTGTCAGATCGATCAGGAACAGGGCGGGCCTGCGATCAAGGCTCTCTGGGTCAGTGGTCGTCACGGTATAGACGGCAAAGCTGCCATCGGGCGCGGCCACCGGCGCGCCGAGGCGCGGCAGGGTGACAAGATCGTGCGCGCTCATCGCGGTCGGCGAGGCAGGGGTGCTTTGCGCCATCAGCGGGGCGGCAGCGAATGCGGCGGGGGCAGCGGCGGCAAGCGCCACGCCAAATCGGATCATCGGATGCATGGGCAGGCGAATTACCGCGCCGCGCCGCCCATGGCCAGAGGTGCTTACATCCGCTTGCCGACAATCCGTGCGATTTCGGCCTGCACCATGCGTTCGACCATGGCGGGCAGGTTGGCATCGAGCCATTCGGCCAGCATCGGGCGCAGCAGTTCGCGGGTCAGGCCTTCCAGTGAGGTTTCGCCCGAACGCACGATCTGCGGGCGCGCGCCCGGTTCGGCCAGCATCGCGAGCGCGGCGAGATTTTCCTGCATGGCCTCACGCACTGCCGGGGTGATCAGCGGCGCATCTTCACCCGCTTGCGCGGGCTGAGCTGGCTCTTCGCTCGCCGACAGTTCCATCTCCGCCAGATCCAGCACATCAACTTCGTCACGCACGGCGTGGGGCTGGGTGATTTCCGACACGGGTTCGGTGATGAGCGCGGCGTCATCGGCCATTCCCGCCATCTCCCGACGCCGCCGCGCTTCGAGCGCCACGGCACGGTTATCGCGTGCGATCACTTTCTTGATCGATTCGAGAATTTCCTCGACCGAAGGTTCTCCGCCCTGCGACATGTTGCCCCGCCTTTTCGTTACGCCCCGGACACTTGCCGCCTGTCCCGAATCGGGAAAGACACGATCATTGCCCGGTGATCTGCGGCCCGATTTTTGCCGTGGCGGCGGGAATGTCAACGGTGCTGGTCGATTTCGCAACCGGTTCGGGATCGCGGTCCCAGTCCCAGAGCTTGCTGCTTACGCGGCGTGCATTGATCGTCGGATCGTAAAGCGGCGCGCCGGTATCGATGTTGAGATCGCGCGCTTCCGCGCGGCCCATCAATGCCAGCAGATTGAACCCTGCGACATAAGCGTTGCGCCGGGCCGTGACCAGCTGTGCGCGGGCATTGAGCAATTCCTGCTTGGCGTTCAGCACGTCCAGAATGGTGCGATTGCCGATGGAATTTTCCGCCTGCACCCCTTCGAGAGTGAGTTCGGCTGCGCTGATCGCTGCCTCGGAACTGCGGATGATGGCGTTTGCCGCCATGTAATTCGACCAGGTTGAACGGGTTTCCGCGATCACCTGCCGTTCGGCGGCTATCACATCTTCCAGGGCTGCGCTTTCGCGCGCACCCGCCTGACGCTGCTGCGCTGCCGGAAGCCCGCCCAGAAATACTGGGATCGTCACCCGCATCCCGACATTGGCGGTAACTTCGGCTTGGACGAAATTGGCCGCAATCGGGCCGCCTAGCGTGCCGAAGAAGTCGCTATATTGCGCGTTGGCAAACAGGCCGACGGTCGGCAGGCGGCCTGCGCCTGCGACCTTGGTATCGAACCCGGCGGCGGCCGCGCGCTCCCTGGCAGCGGCAAGATTGGGGTTGTTCGCCAGGGCCGCAGTGATGGCGCTGTTTACGCTTTCGGGAAATTGCGGCAAGGGTGGCGGGGCTTCCAATTGTCCCGGGTCCTGGCCAACCAGACGGATATAGGTTTCACGCGCAGCGATAAGGTTGGCCGAAGCTTGCAAGAGATCGCCTTCGGCAACCGCAAGTCGCGATTTCGACTGGGCGACATCGGTGATTGTCAGATCCCCAATTTCGTAGCGGTCGTTGGTGGCCTCAAGGTTGGTTTTCAGGACATCGACATTGCCGGTCGCCAGCTCCACCAGCGCCTCGGTGCGCAGCACATCCATATAGGCGGCAACGACCTGCGCGAACACGGTGCTTTCGGTGTTGCGAAGGTCAGCCTGACCCGCTTCGATCCGCTCTTTTGCAGCGGCGATGCCATTGCGCACGGCTCCGCCCGAATAGACCGGCACCAGCAGCTGTGTCCCGACGTTCAGGTTGCGGACCGGAGCGGTAAAGGCGTTTGCCGATTGCCGGATGAACTCGGTTTGCGTGGCCGTGACGTTGACCGATGGCAGGCCCTGTGAACGCTGGATCGGCACGGCTTCATCGGTGCCGCGCTGGTTGGCGCGCGCCGCTTCGAGCGTGGGATTGTTGTTGTAAGCCGCCGCCAGCGCCTCGCGCAGCCCATCGGCAGCGGCAGGGCCCGCGCCAAGCGCTGCGAGCGCCAGCACGCCTGCCCCCGCGACCAGCCGCGTTATGGCGCGCGGCGTGCTCACGCGAAAGACCAGCCCTTGGGCGCATCAAAGGCGTGGAGCACCGGAATGCCCAGATCCTCGATCGGGCGCAGGGCCACGCGGCCATCGATCTTGCGCCCCGAGGCCAGCCGCGTCACCTGCCGCAGCACTAGGCCTGCGGTGATCCGGCCTTCATCGGTAAGTTGCGCGGCAAGGGCAGCGGGCACCTGTTCCACCGCGCCATCGATCACGATCAGCGAGAATGGCGCGCCCGGCGCAGCCCCACCCGCAGCCGCATCAGCGGCGGAAATCGTGACAATTTCGGCCACCAGCGGGCGCAGCAATTCGGCCAGATAGCCGGTGCCCCCTTCGACCACGAGCACACGATCAGCCTTTTCGGGCGCGGCTTCGAGCAGCAGCTTGCCGTAAAACAGCGGTGCGGCCAGATGCCCGCCATCACCCAGCGCTACCGAGCGATCAATATAGGCAAGCGCCGCCTTGTCAGCCGGCAGGAAATCCTCGCGCGGGACAGCCAGCATCCGGGCGAGCGCGAATTCCTCGTTCACGCCGCTGGTGCGCAGCTGGCTATCGATCATCGCGCGGCGGGCGGTGCGGCTGTCAGGGGTGGTCTCTTGCGTCATGGTGGCTTCGATCATGTCAACTCCGGCGCCGCTGTATTAGTATTGCAATACAGCAGATCAAGCCCCTCTCTAGCCACGGCGTGCAATTGTTCCAAGCGCTTTGGCCGGTGCCGGAACATTCAAGACCTTTGACCTGCCCGCCTTCGCAGGTTTAGGGGAGCGGCCATCGACCGGAACAAGGATAGCTTCGATGAGTGACATGACGGCGCACAATGGGTCAGACGTGCGGATTGAAACCGATTCGCTGGGCGAGGTGGCGGTTCCGGCCCATATGCATTGGGGCGCGCAGACGCAGCGCTCGATCGTCAATTTCCCGATCGGCGGAGAAACCATGCCGCCCGCGCTGGTGCGCGCGCTGGGCGTGCAGAAGCTTTCGGCGGCCAAGGCCAATATGAAGCTCGGCGTGCTCGATGCGCAGCTCGGCGAGGCGATTGTGAAGGCCGCGCGCGAGGTGATCGACGGGACACTTGCCGATCAGTTCCCGCTGGTGGTGTGGCAGACGGGCAGCGGCACCCAATCGAACATGAACGCCAATGAAGTGATCGCAAGCCGCGCGAACGAGCTGCTCACCGGCCAGAAGGGGGGTAAGTCGCCAGTCCACCCCAACGACCACTGCAATATGGGGCAATCCTCGAACGACACCTTCCCCACCGCGATGCACATTGCGGCGGCGTGCGAGGCGCTGGGGCACCTGATCCCGGCGCTGAAAAAGCTGCACGGCGCGCTTGACGCCAAGGCGGGCGAATTCGCCGACATCGTCAAGATCGGCCGCACCCACTTGCAGGATGCGACGCCGATGACGCTGGGGCAGGAATTCTCGGGCTATGCCGCGCAAGTTTACTACGGGATCAAGCGGGTCGAGGCCGCGCTGCCGCGCGTGCTCGAACTGGCGCAGGGCGGCACAGCCGTGGGCACCGGGATCAACGCCAAGGTCGGCTTTGATGTTGCCTTCGCCGCCGAAGTCGCGGCCGAAACCGGCCATCCCTTTGTCACCGCGCCCAACAAGTTCGAAGCATTGGCCGCGCATGATGCGATGGTGGAGATGTCGGGCGCATTGAATGTGCTGGCGGTCAGCCTGATGAAGATCGCCAATGATATCCGCCTGCTCGGCTCCGGCCCGCGCTCGGGCCTTGGCGAGCTTTCGCTCCCCGCCAACGAGCCCGGCTCCTCGATCATGCCGGGCAAGGTCAACCCCACCCAGTGCGAAGCGATGACGATGGTCGCAGCCCAGGTGATGGGCAATCATGTCGCGGTGACAGTTGCCGGATCGCATGGGCATCTGGAACTGAACGTGTTCAAGCCTGTCATCATCTACAATGTGCTCCAGTCGATGAAGCTGATCGGCGATGCCGCCCATGCCTTTACCGATAATTGCGTGGTGGGAATTGAGGCCAACACCACCCGCATCACCCAGCTCCTTAATGAAAGCCTGATGCTGGTGACGGCATTGAACCCGCATATCGGCTATGACAATGCGGCCAAGATCGCCAAGAAGGCCCATGCCGAAGGCACCACGCTAAAGCAATCGGCGCTCGCGCTCGGCCTACTCACCGAAGAACAATTCGCCGCGTGGGTGGTGCCTGCCGAGATGATCAAGCCGCGGGATTGAGTTTTCTTGCGGCGCTGACGCGCAGGCAGACCTCCCGCCCCGGTGTAGGCGGCCGAAACACCATTGGTCGAGGATGAACCGCTGTTCATCATTCGACCAAGCAGCGATCCTGCCCGACAATGCGCGCCCGCAGCGGTGGCCATTGCCGGGCCGCGGCGCTATCCCCTGTCGTCATAATGGCGATCAGCGAACCTGAGACTACCCCCGCCCCAACCGGCGTGAGCGTGCCGTTCCGCACCGTGCTGCTTTCGATGGCGGCCCTGTGGGCGACCTATTTCCTGCTCACCACCTTGCGCGGGCTGGTGATGGATATTGGCCTGCAATATGAAATGGCGTGGCGGCGCGCGCTGGTTTCGGCCATCGGCATCGGCCTGACAGTGGTGCTCTGGCTGTTCCTGCGCCTGTTCGATCGCCAATCGCTGGGGATCAAGATTACCGCTGCCACAGTGCTTGCCATGCCGGTCGCGCTCGCCATCGGGCAGGTCAATTACGTGGTGTTCCGGGATATGGAAGCGGCGGGCTATCAGGCCTACGCCAAGAAATACAATCTCAACCTGCGGCGTGATGAGGCCGGCAATCTGCTGGTCGATGTGCCGGTGCAGCAGGGCGGTGCCAAGCCCGCCCAGCCCTTGCCGGGGGCGACACGGATCCCGGGCCAGCCCGGCTCGCAAAGTGTCATTATCGCGCCGGCCGATCCCTATGGCGAGTTCTGGCGGCGGCTGCTTGATGTGGCGCTGGGGCGGTATTTCCTGCTGATCGCCTGGGCCTCGACCTATTTCGCGCTCCTGGCGGGCGTGCAGGCGCGCGAAGCGGAGCGGCGTGGCGAACAGTTCCGATCCGCCGCCAAGGCCGCGGAGCTGCGCAGTTTGCGCTATCAGGTCAACCCGCATTTCCTGTTCAACACGCTCAATTCCCTGTCCGCCCTCGTGATGACCGGCAAGGCCGACCGCGCCGAGGCGATGATCCAGACGATGAGCCGGTTCTATCGCCACAGCCTCGCCGATGAGCTGACGAATGATGTGGCGCTGCGCGATGAATTCGATCTCCAGCGGCTTTATCTCGATATCGAGGCAGTGCGTTTCCCCGAACGGCTCCGGTCTGTGTTCGATCTGCCGCCCGCCCTCGCCGATGCGCGGGTGCCGGGGATGATCCTGCAACCGCTGGTCGAAAACTCGGTCAAATACGCCGTCTCCGCCGTCACCCGCCCGGTCACGATCACGGTCGCTGCGCGCGATGAGCTGGATGCGTTGGTCATCACGGTCAGCGATGATGGTCCCGGCGTGCCCAAGGGCAGCACCCACGGGCTCGGCATCGGGCTCGCCAATGTGCGCGATCGCTTGCAGGCGCGCTTCGGCCCCGAGGTTGGCTTTGTCTCGGGCGCAGGCAATGGCGGCTACCGCACAGAAATCCGCATTCCTTTGACCCGCATAGAGGCTGGCCATGGCAACTGACAGCGACGAGAAGCGCATGCTGAGAACCCTGATCGTTGACGATGAACCGCTCGCGGTTGAGCGCATTCAGGTGATCTGTGCCGAGATCGCGGCGATCCGCGTGGTCGGCACCGCCAGCGATGGCGCCGCCGCGCTCAGGCTGGCGGAAAAGCTTGGCCCCGATCTGGTGCTGCTCGACATGACGATGCCCGAACTTGACGGGCTTTCGGTGGCGCGCGCGCTGGCGGCGGGCGAGGCCGCGCCTGCGGTGATTTTCGTGACCGCGCATGATAATTTCGCGGTCGAGGCGTTTGATCTTGAAGCGGTCGATTATGTGCTCAAACCCGTTGCGGCTGATCGGCTTGAACGGGCGATCGACCGCGCGCTGGCGCGGCGCGGCCCGGCCAAGGCTAAGGCCGGGCGCTATCTCGATGAATTGTGGGTGCCCAACCGCTCGGAACTGCTGAGGATTGCGGTGAGCGAAGTGCACCGCATCGATGCCGAGCGCGATTATGTGCGCCTGCATGTCGGCACCGCAGACGCGCCGCGATCCTATCTGCTGCTCCAGACGATTGCGGGGCTCGAAGCGCGGCTCGATCCCGAACGCTTCATCCGCATCCATCGCTCGACCATCCTGCGGCGCGACATGATCCGGGGCCTGCGCCACGATGGCCTCGGCGTGTGGTCAGCCGAACTGCACGATGGCGAGGGGCTGAGGATCGGGCGCACCTATCTGCCCAAGGTCAAGGCGATGGCCGGGCGCTGAGCGCGCCTGTTGCTGGCCAAAAAAAGTGGCCCGGCGCGCCGAGGACATCGGGCGGGCCGGGCCAGGTTGCTGCATCCGCGCGGGGTAACAAAGCGGTGCAGACCTCGTGGATCGGGGCGGGCGTCTCAGGCGCCCTTCTTGCCTTCGGCGCGCATCAGGGCGGCGACTTGCTGCTGGGCGCTGTTGCGAGCCTTGGTGATGCAGGCCTTGGCATTATCGGTGAGGATGCGTGAGCCAGCGTCGCGGTGGCCGATCTGGCAAACATTGCGCACTGCACGCTCGATCCGCCAGTTGAGTTCCTTCTGGCCTTCCGGCGTGCCGAGCTTGATGTCGTCGGTCTTGAACATCACGGTGCGCTGGTCGGGCATCTGGGCCAGGGCGGGGGTTGCGGCCAGAACTAGCCCGAGAGCGGCGGGGGCAAGTGCAATCAGTTTCATCTCTTCCTCCATGGTGCAGGCCTTTCCGGGACCGGGCGGGGACCAGGCGGGATATGCCGGAAGGCCTGCTGAGGTCTGTTTACCCCAGGGAACGCAGCGCTTCACGGGCTGCTCGACCAAACGGGGGTGTTGATCCGACTGATGCCGGGCGACTTGGACGTGCGGCTGAAACCCGCCGACAAAAGGTGGTTTTCAACCGACGGGAGCGCCCCCATAGTGGGCCTTGCGATGAATGTGGCGGTGATCATCATCTTTGTGTTGGGGATCGGCAATTTCACCATGCACCGCGCGGTGATGGAGAGCGGCCATCCGCTGCTCAGGGCATGGCCCGGCTTTGCCCGGCCGACAGGGCGCAGGATCGCGTTCGGCACCGAGTTTCTGGTGCTGCTGCTTGCGCTGATGCTGGCGGCCAATGGCTGGCCGGGCTTTGCCTTCGCCTATGGGGCGTATACGGCTTGCAACGCGCTGGCCGCGTGGCTGATGCTGAGCGGGCGAGTGTGAGCCGAGCGATGGCGACGCGGCTGTTCCATATTTCGGATGTGCATTTCGGGGTCGAGGACCGCGCCGCCCTCGATCACGTGGCGCGCGCCGTTGCGGCGGAGCGGCCCGATGCAGTGGTGTGCACTGGCGATCTCACCCAGCGCGCCAGGCATTCCGAGTATGCCGCCGCAAGGGGCTGGTTTGCCGGGCTGGGCGTCCCGGTCGTGCTGCAACCCGGCAATCACGACATGCCCTATTACAACCCGTGGGAACGCTTTGCCGATCCCTTCCGGCGCTATCGCGGGCTGGAGGCGGCGATTGGCGGCGTGCTTGAATCGCCCGATGTCGTGCTGGTGCCGTTGCTGACGACTGTCAGCGCCCAGTGGCGCTTCCCGTGGTCGGACGGGGTGGTGAAGGCGCCTGCTCTGGCGCAGACTGTCGCCGCGCTGGAAGCGCTCGAAGGCGATCCCCGCTACAAGCTGGTGATCGCCCACCACCCGCTGCTGGGGCCGGACGATGCCCGCCCCAATCCCACCATCGGCGGGGATGTCGCCTTCGCGGCGCTGGCCGCGGCAGGGGCCGATGCGGCGCTTTCGGGCCATATCCATGTGCCGCTGGATGAAGTGCGGGAGCGCAGCGGCCATGCGATGCGGATGATCGGCACCGGCACGCTCTCAACTCGCCTGCGCCACGGCGCGCCGCCGTCTTACCGGGCGATTACTTGTGAATTGGGCAAGCCGATTATCAGCGAGCTGCGGGTGATCGCATAAGAAAAAAGGGCGACCCTTGGGGCCGCCCTTTTCGCAGATGCCGGATGCCAAAGCGCGCTTAGCGCTTCGAGAACTGGAAGCTGCGGCGGGCCTTGGCCTTGCCGTACTTCTTGCGCTCGACCACGCGGCTGTCGCGGGTGAGGAAGCCTGCGGCCTTCACCGTGCCGCGCAGTTCAGGCTCATACTTCGCAAGCGCCTGCGCAATGCCGTGCTTCACCGCGCCCGCCTGCCCCGAAAGACCGCCGCCGGTGGTGGTGGCGATCACGTCATACTGGCCGACACGATCCGTGATGGTGAAGGGCTGGTTGATGACCAGACGCAGCGTCGGGCGTGCGAAATAGGTTTCCTGATCGCGGCCGTTGATGGTGATCTTGCCGGTGCCGGGCTTCACCCACACGCGGGCAACGGCATCCTTGCGGCGGCCGGTGGCGTAAGCGCGACCCTGCGCGTCAATCTCGCGCTCGCGCAGCGGTGCGGTGACGCGGGCGATTTCAGCAGCGTCACCCTGCGGGGCGTTGCCGGCGATGTCCTTGAGATCAGCGAGATCGGACACGGTGTTGGTTTCGTCAGCCATTATGCGGCCACCTTGTTCTTGCGGTTCATGGAAGCAACGTCGAGCACTTGCGGCTGCTGGCCGGCGTGGGGATGCTCGGTCCCGGCATAAAGGTGCAGCGCACGCATCTGCTGACGGCCGAGCGGCCCACGCGGGATCATGCGCTCAACCGCCTTTTCCAGCACGCGCTCGGGGAAACGGCCGCCCAGCACCTTGGCCGGGGTGGTTTCCTTGATGCCGCCGGGGTGGCCGGTGTGCTTGTAATAGAACTTGTCGGTCATCTTGTTGCCGGTGAACTTCACCTTGTCGGCATTGATGATGATGACATGATCGCCGCAATCGACATGCGGGGTGTAGCTCGGCTTGTGCTTGCCGCGCAGGATGTTGGCGACGATGGCGGCGAGACGGCCGACCACCAGCCCATCGGCATCGATGATGTGCCAGTTCTTTTCGACCTCGGCCGGCTTGATCGACCGGGTCTGCTTGCTGAGCGCCTTCATGGCTTGGGTGTCCTTAGGTTCGAATATCGGGCGGCAAGGGCTTCTCGCGCGCCGGAGAATCGCCTTGTCCGGGGCGTCCCGGCATCGGCGAAGTGGCGCGCATCTGTCGCCCGAGAGCGCTTAAGTCAAGCAAAACCGACGGTTTGCGGGCCGGTAAAATAATACCGGAGCAATCAAGTGAGGCTGCTTGGCCCACTCAGCCATTGCAAGGTCAGGGGGTGCGCGGCATCGGCATCCCAGCCGATAATCGCGGGGGTTTCATAGGGATGGAGTGTGCCGAGCCGCGCGATTGCGGCTGTCAGCTTGTCGCAGGTGGTCTTGAACAGCACGCCGACTTCCTGCGCGCTGGCCGCCTTGCCCTCCCAGATGAACAGCGATTCCATGTCGCCAAGGATATTGGCGCAGGCGATCAGCCCATCGGCGAGCAATTGCCCCGCGATCCGGCGCGCGCTTTCCCGATCGGGAAAGGGGCACCAGATCAGCGCGGCTGTGCTCATGCGGTTCGGCGTGCGCCCAGCGCATGCGCTGCCCAGGCAGTGCTCGCCACCAGCAGCGCGCCGACCAGTTGGTGCGCTGCGGCGACCCACAGCGACACGCCGCTCATCACCGTGGCGATGCCCAGCAGCACCATCGTGCCGAAGGCCGCGTTGAGCAGCGCTGCGGCGCGCCGATCATGCGGGCGCACGGCCCGCGCCAGCCATACCAGCGCGGCCACCGCCACCCACGCCCACCAGCGGTGGAGGAATTGGAGGAGGAAGGGATCATGGGTGAACGTCCACAACGCGCCCTTGCTCCAGTCGATTTGCGGCACCAGCCGTCCGTTCATCAGCGGCCAGTCATAGGCGGCATGGCCCGCATTCAGGCCCGCGACCCACGCGCCGAGCAGCAGCTGGACGAACAGCACGCCGCATACCAGCGCTCCGCCCGCGGTCAGCCGGAAGGGCCGCGCGGAAGGATCGCGGGCAAGGCTGCGCAGATCGCGCGCAGTCCACACCAGCCCGGCGAGCAGGAACAGCGCGGTGAGGAGGTGCGCCGAGAGGCGGAAATGGCTGACATCGGTCAGGTCGGTCTCGCCCACGCCTGAGGACACCATATACCACCCGAGCGCGCCTTGCCCGCAGATGAGCGCAAACATTGCCGCCAGCCGCCAGCCATAGCCCGCAGGGATCGCCCGGCGCAGCGCGAACACCAGCAGTGGCAGCAGGAAGGCAAGGCCGATGACGCGCCCGAGGATGCGGTGGAACCACTCCCAGAAGAAGATGAACTTGAACGCGGCAAGATCCATGCCCGCCGGGCCGCTTTCGAAGCGGTATTCGGCTGTGGTTCGATATTTGGCGAACTCGGCCTGCCATGCCGCTTCGGTCAAAGGGGGAAGAATCCCGCTGACAACATTCCATTCGGTGATCGACAGGCCGCTTTCGGTCAGCCGGGTGATCCCGCCCACCATCACGATCAGCACCACGAGGCAAGCCACCATCTCAAGCCAGCGCGCCAACGCGAGTGGCCTCGCGCGCGCTGCGGCGGGAGAAGTCGCATGATCGGCAAGGCGGGCAGAAGTGGCCATCACTGCCGCAAATGTCGCGCGCCGCGCCAAACTGCAAGCCTGTTTGCCGCAAACGGCAGTGCGCGCCGCGCAAGCACTAACAGCCCGGATCGCGAATTGCCTTGCGCAATGTCACAACATTACATAGGGCCGGGACATGGCCTCAACACCCGCGCCTTATGCGACTCGCTTCTCGCTGCGCCGCCGTCTCGATCATGTCGGGATTGCGCTCGCGGGCCTTTGCGCGGTGCATTGCCTGGCGACGCTGCTGATCGTCTCGGCGCTGGGGCTGGGCAGCCACTTTCTTCTGGCGGAAAGCATCCACCGCACCGGCCTTGCGCTGGCAGTGATCGTGGCGGCTGTTGCGATTGGCTGGGGCTTTGTGCGCCATCGGCTGATGGCCCCGCTTGCGATTGCGGGCGCGGGGATTTCGCTGATGGCGGGCGCGCTGATGGTGGAGCACGGCGCGGGCGAATTGCTGCTGACGCTGGCTGGCGTGGCGCTGGTTTCTGCCGGACATGTGCTGAACCTGCGCGCCACGCGCTGAGACTCGCCAAAGTTGCGGTTGCGCAGCGGGCGGGAGCGCCTATCTGTCGCGCCATGACCGCTCCCAAGATCATCACGCTCAATGGCGATCCGCGCCGCACCCATGCCGCGACCATCGCCGAACTCGTCCGCGAACTGGACCTTGCGCCCGAAAAGGTCGCGATCGAGCGCAATGGCGAAATCGTGCCGCGCTCGACTTTGGCGGCTGCTCCGCTGGCCGATGGCGACACACTGGAGATCGTGCATTTCGTGGGTGGGGGTGCGCCTGCCGCTGATAGCTGGACGGTGGCGGGGCGCAGCTTCACCTCGCGGCTGATCGTCGGAACCGGCAAATACAAGAGCTTTGAACAGAACGCGGCGGCCGTGGCGGCTTCGGGCGCCGAAATCGTGACTGTCGCAGTGCGGCGGGTGAATGTCTCCGACCCCAAGGCGCCGATGCTGACCGATTACATCGACCCCAAAAAGATCACCTACCTGCCCAACACCGCCGGGTGCTTTACGGGTGAGGAGGCGGTGCGCACCCTGCGGCTGGCGCGCGAGGCGGGCGGCTGGGACTTGGTGAAGCTCGAAGTGCTGGGCGAGGCGCGCACGCTCTATCCCGATATGCGCGAGACACTGAAAGCCACCGAGGTGCTGGCCAAAGAGGGCTTCTTGCCCATGGTCTATTGCGCCGATGATCCGATTGCAGCCAAGCAATTGGAAGATGCCGGCGCGGTGGCGATCATGCCGCTGGGCGCGCCGATCGGTTCAGGGTTAGGCATCCAGAACCGGGTGACGATTCGGCTGATCGTCGAAGGGGCCAAGGTCCCGGTGCTGGTCGATGCGGGCGTCGGCACGGCGTCGGATGCGGCGGTCGGGATGGAGCTTGGCTGCGATGGCATCCTGATGAACACCGCGATTGCCGAGGCGAAAGACCCGATCCGCATGGCCCGCGCGATGAAGCTGGCGGTCGAGGCTGGCCGTGACGCCTATCTGGCAGGCCGCATGGCGCGGCGCATGTATGCCGATCCGAGTTCGCCGCTCGCCGGGTTGATTTGAGTCTTTTGCGCTCGCGGCCAGACGGCTTCGCCGTCGCCTCCGCGGGGGCGGCCTACCGGCCGGCGGGCGGTCGCCCTTGCGACTTGCCTTCGGCAAGCCGTCACCTTTTCCTACCTAACGCTTAATTAACCATAGTCTGCGACCGTGCTTCCTGTCGAAACAGGAGGGCTTGCCCCATGATGATGCCGATCGCCGAGATGCGGGAATTTGCCAGCTTTGCGCCCTGCGAGCAGCGCTATATCAAGCGCAGCCTCGATATTGGCCTGGCGCGCTGCGATGCATTCCGCCTGTGGGGCCGGGGCGAGGCCGAAAACACCGCGATCCGCCGCCAATATGTCGCCTATCAGGATTTGAAGGCCCTGCGTGCCGCAATCCCGCAGGAAGGCAGCGCCGCCGAGGTTGAACACCTGCTCGGCAAGCTGGTGCGGCTGGCAGCGTTCGATCTCGAACAGGAGCGGCTGGCGAGCTTTGCCGCGTTCCGCTTCCTCTATGAACGCCTCCTTGGCGCAAGCGTGCGTCCGTGGTTGCCCGCTGCCTTCTGTGCGGCTGCCGCCCTGCCGCAAATCCGCCCCGAGCGCCGCAAGCTGCTGCTGCAAAGCTTGAGCGAAGCCGCAGCCACCGCCCCCGGCTGGTCCCCGCGCGAACCGAGCTTCTTCCCCGAATATGTCGAACACGTCGAAGCGGCTTGAGCCCTACCCCCGATACAGCCCGTCGATCCGCTCGGCATAGCGTTCGCGGATCTTGTGCCGGCGGATTTTCATGCTCGGCGTCATTTCCTCGTTCTCGATGGTGAAGGCCTCGTCCGCGAAAGCGAACTGGCGCACCTTTTCGATCACGGACAGATCGGCATTGGTGCGGTCCACCGCCGCGCCCACGGCCTTCTTGAACGCCGGCAGGCCCTGCAAGGCCTTGAGATCGAACTTCTCGCCATTGGCCCGCGCCCATTCCAGCGCCCATTCGGCATCGGGCACGATCAGGCCGACGACATAGGGTCGCTTGTCCCCGCTCACCATCGCCTGCGCGATTTCGGGCTGCAATGTCAGCATCCCTTCGACCTTTTGCGGGGCGATATTATCGCCCTTGTCGTTGACGATCATGTCCTTCTTGCGGTCGGTGATCTTGATCCGGCCCTTCTCGTCGAGATAGCCGATATCCCCGGTGTGGAGCCACGGCGCACCGTTCGGGTCGGCGGGATCGACCTTCAATGTGCGCGCGGTTTCCGCTTCGTTGCGCCAATAGCCGTGCATCACCAATTCGCCGCGGCACAGGATTTCGCCATCCTCGGCGATCTTCACCTCGACCCCGCGCAGCGGCGGGCCGACAGTATCCATCTTGAGCCCGACCTTGGGCCGGTTGCAGCTGATGACGGGGCCAGCCTCGGTCTGGCCATAGCCTTGCAGCATGGTGAGGCCCATCGCCTCGAAGAAATTGCCGACTTCGGGGTTCAAGGGCGCGCCGCCCGAAACCATCGCCTTGATCCGCCCGCCGAATTTGGCCCGGATCTTCGGGCGCAGGGTCTTTTCGACCAGGAAATCCATCGGCTTGTCGATGAGGCGCGTTTTGCCTTCGGTGCTCTTGTCGGCAATCTTGAGCGCCGCATCCATCATGAAATTGGCAAGCTTGCCCTGCTTTTCGACCTGCTTCATGATGCGCGTGCGCAGCACTTCGAACAGGCGCGGCACCACCACCATCATCGTGGGGCGGGTTTCCTCGATATTGGACGCAAGCTTTTCGAGGCCTTCGGAATAGAAGATTTCCGCGCCCACGCTGATCGGCAGATATTGCCCGCCAGTGTGTTCATAGGCGTGGGACAGCGGCAGGAACGAGAGGAAGCGTTCGTCTTTCACCCCGAAATCCTCGATCAGAACTTCGGCCGCGCCTGCGATGTTGCACAAGATCGCGCCGTGGTGCTGCATCACCCCGCGCGGCGCGCCGCCGGTGCCGCTGGTGTAGATGAGGCAAGCGGTGTCATGGCGCCCGATCTGCGCGATCCGCTTGTCCACTTCGGCACGCGCGGCGGCGGCATCGCCTTGGGTCAGCGCGCGCCAGTCGTGATAGTCGAAGCTGCCCGATTGCTGTCGGTTCAAATCCTCGATCCCGATGACGTGTTCGACGAGGCCGGTTTGTCCGATCGCTTCGGCGAGCGGTTTCAGCAGCTTGGCATCGGAAACGAACACCGCGCGCGCGCCCGAATTGTCAAGGATGTGGGCGTGATCGCGCCGGGTGTTGGTAATGTAGGTCGGGACGGTAATGCACCCTGCTGCCATCACCGCCAGATCAGCGATGCACCATTCGGGGCGGTTTTCGGATACCAGCGCGACCCGGTCGCCATCCTCAAGGCCTAGGCGGCGCAGCGATTGCGCTAACAGGCACACCGTTTCAGCCGTCTCGCGCCAGGATCGCGTGACCCATTGCCCGCCCTGCTTCTGGCCGAGGAAGGGCGCATCGCCTTTCTGATCGGCACGCTTCAGAAACAGGTCGACCAGATTGCGGGCGTTATCAATGTCCTGAAGGATCTGCGGATCCGCCGGATTGGCGAGCTGGCTGGCCGAATGGGCCGCTTGGGGGGCGTGCACGGGCAAAGGCTCCTGGTCCCTTTGTGTTATGTTGTGTGGCAGGGGCAAGGGGGCTGCCCCGAAAGGCATATAAGTTAGGCGCTGATTTCCCTAGCGGCAAGCGCGGCGATGAACCGCCCGCCGCCTTATACCAAGGTTCGCTGATGCGAACCCATGCATCGCTCACCCCGCCTCCCCGCCCGGCCACCATAGCCTGATGGTATCATTGGTGGCCGGGCGGGGAGGCGGGTGGGTGGTATAAGGCGCGCTTTGCGCGACTTGGTATTACGGCGTGACGAGCCCGATATTGCGCGGCTCTGTTGCCACTTCCCATGTGCCATCGCTGCGGCGGCCAAGCGCATTGGCCTTGATCGGTGCAGGGGCAAGGCGGATCGTCGTGTGGCCCAGCGCGATCAATTGTTCCTGCATTGCGGCCAGCGTGCTGCTCTCCTCGACCAGCAGCGTCTCGCCGAAAGACATCGCAAAGGGCAGCGCCAGCGCATCCTGCGCACCGAGCCCGAAATCGAGCACGCCGATAATGGCGCGCGCCACGGTGACGGGAATGGTCGGGCCGCCGGCTGCACCGATGACCAGCACTGGCTTGGCGGCTGCATCAAACACCACCGTGGGCGCCATTGAGGAACGTGGGCGCTTGCCGCCTTCGACCCGGTTGGCCACCGGCTTTCCGTCGGCTACCGGCGTCAGGGTGAAATCGGTAAGTTCATTATTGAGATAGAAGCCCGCATGATAGAGCCCCGATCCGAAAGCGCCCTCGATGGTCGAGGTGTAGCTGACGGCATGGCCTTTCGCATCGACGACGGAGAAATGGGTGGTGCCGTTCTCGGGCTCCTCCGGCCCATCCCCGCGCAGCGGCGGCGCGCCGGGCGGTGTTCCGGCCTCGGCCTTGGCGAGCCGCGACTCGGGCGAGATCAGCGCGGAACGGCTTGCCAGATAGGTCTTGTCGACCATGCCTGCCACCGGCACTGCGATGAAATCCGCATCGCCTGCATACATCTCGCGGTCGGCATAGGCGAGGCGCTGGCTTTCGATGAACAGGTGCCAGAAGGTCGCGCTTTGAGGGCCCATGGCCGCCAGATCGAAGCGTTCAAGCTGGCCGAGCATCTGCACCACCGCGATCCCGCCCGATGATGGCGGGCCCATGCCGCAGATCGTGTAGACGCGGTAGGGCGCACATACGGCGGCGCGCTCCTTGGCGGTGTAGCCGGTAACATCGGCGGCGGTCATGCGTCCGTCCTGCGGGGTTTCGGCAGCAACATAGGCGGCCAGATCAGCCGCTGCCTTGCTGCCATAGATCGCCGCTGGCCCCTGTTTGGCGAGCGCGCGGAACGTGGCGGCAAGCTGCGGCACGCGCACAGTCGTGCCTACGGGCAGTGGCTCGCCATCGGCTCCGAAGAACACAGCCTTGGCGGCAGGCGATTTGTCGGCGCGGCCCTTGTTGCCTTTCAAGGAGATGTGGAGGCGCGGGTTCATCACGAAGCCGTTTTCAGCTAGCGCAATCGCCGGCTCGAACAGCTTGGCCCAGGGCAGCTTGCCATGGGCGGCATGGGCCTTGGCGGCGAGCGCGATATTGCCCGGCACCCCCACGCTGAGGCCGGAAAACACGCGTGTGTCGCGCCCCAGCACCTTGCCGGTCGCCGCGTCGAGAAAGCGCGTCGGAGTGGCGGCGGCGGGAGCCGTTTCGCGCCCATCATAGGTTACGATGCTGCCATTATCGCTATCGGCACGCACCATGAAGCCGCCGCCGCCGATGCCCGAGCTTTGCGGCTCGACCACAGTCAGCGCCAGCATCACTGCAATCGCCGCATCGACGGCTGATCCGCCCGCGGCGAGGATCGCCTCGCCCGCAGCGCTGGCGCGGGGATCGGCACTGCTCACGGCGCCCTGACTTGGCGCAAGGGTGGGCGCGCTCGCTCCGGAAGCAAGCGCAGCGGCAGGCAGAGCGGCGAGGCCGAGCGCGAGCGGCGCGACAAGGACGGAGAGACGTTTCTTCATGAGCACTCCTTGCTATTCGCTTCCCACTGCCTCGGCAATGCTGGCAAAGCCATCGCGCCGCATCAGCGGGATAAGGCCGCGCGCGATCCGGGCGCCGAGGCCGGGCCCTTCGTAAACCAACGCGGAATAGAGCTGCACCAGCGAAGCGCCTGCGCGGATGCGCTCCCAGGCGTCGTTCGCGCTCGCAATCCCCCCCACGCCGATCAGCGGTATCGCGCCGCCCGTCGCCTTGCGGAAATCGCGCAAGCGCGCCAGCGCGAGCGCTTTCAGCGGTGCGCCTGACAGCCCGCCGGTCTCCCCGGCATGATGCGAACGCAGCGCCGGGCGGGTGATGGTGGTGTTCGCAATGACCAGCGCGCCCAGCCCTTTTTCGACGGCGATGCGGGCGATCGCGTCGATATCGGCGGCTTGCAGATCGGGCGCGACCTTGAGGAATACCGGCGGCGGATTGGCAGGCGTCGCTTCGGCGCGGGCCGCCATCACTGCATCGAGCAGCGCGGTCAGCGCGCCTTCGTCCTGCAACGCGCGCAGGCCTGGCGTATTGGGGCTGGAGATGTTGACGCACAGATAGCCCGCCAGCGGGGCCATCACCTGCGTCATCACGGCATAGTCCGCGATGCGATCAGCCGCGTCCTTGTTGGCGCCGATATTGATGCCGATGATGCCGGGGCGCGCCAACCGCCTTTCAAGCCGCGCCAGAGCGGCCTTGGCCCCCTGATTGTTGAACCCCATGCGATTGATCACTGCGCCATCTTCCACGAGCCGGAACAGGCGCGGCCGGGGATTGCCGGCCTGTGGCAGCGGCGTGATCGAGCCGACCTCGGCAAAGCCGAAGCCGAGATCGAGCAATTGATCCGGCACTTCGGCATCCTTGTCGAAGCCTGCCGCCACGCCGACCGGATTGGGAAAGGTCAGCCCCGCCACCGTTACCGCAAGGCCGGCGGGCTGCGGCATCGGCGCGCGCGCAGGCAGCGCCTTCAGCCCGCCAATCGCCAGGCGATGGCCGGTTTCCGGGTCAAGCGTGAACAGCGCCGGGCGCAGCAGACGGAACAGCATCACCGCTGCGCCTATTCCAGCTTGGCGCGCTTGTCGATAAGTCGCATGGCGCAGCCAGCGTGTGGCTTTGTCGTTTAGCTACAATTCTTCGCAGACTTGATGCGCTATGACTCTCCGTGCGACCCGAAGGGCTCGGCGCAGCGATGCACAGAGTTCCTCAACTCAAGCGGGCGGCTTCCCCAGACGGGAGGCCGCCCCTTTTTTGCCTGGCCATATTTTCTTGGGGCTCGCCCGCGCCAGCTTGCCGGGAACCTTGCGCTTCCCTATTCGCTGAGGCGGAGGGGATGCGCAAGAATAACGGGGGCACACGCTGTGGCGAGTGGAGCAAGGCTGCTTGCGGCGAGCGAGGCTGAACTTACAGCCAGCGCCTTGATCACCATTGATTACATCGCAGCGCCCGCTGCCATCAGCGATTTTGTCACCACGCTCTATCATTTCCGCTGCGACGAGCCGCTTATCCGCGACATCCAGCCCGCCTCGGTCGGCCATTTGTGCCTGTTTCCCCATGGCAAGGGTGAACTGTATCTGCCCGGCGGCGGGCGTGATCCCAATCCCGAAATTGCCGTGCTGACACCGCTTTCGGCGGCTTGCCCGATGGTGGTTGAAGGGCCGTTTCACGTCATAGGTGCAGCGCTTTCGCCGCTCGGCTGGGCGGCGCTTACAGGCTTGCATGCTGGCGATCACCGCGATCGGATCCACCCCGCGGCCGATCTTCTGGGGCCGGAGATCGCAGACGTGGGCGCGCGTCTGATTGCAGGCTATCGCAACGGCACGATCAGCGGGCGCGATGGGGCGCTGGCGCTCGGCGATTACATTGCGCGCAGCGTGCGGCCGGTCGATCAGCGCCACCGGACTCTCATCCGCGAAGTCAATCGCTGGCTCGGGGCCTCGCTCAATCCCGCGATTGATGATCTGCTGGCGCGCGCCAATTATTCGCAGCGACAGGTGCAGCGGCTGGTCGAGCGCTATTTCGGCCTGCCCCCGCAGGCACTCGCGCGCAAATACCGCGCACTGCGCGCTGCCGCGCTGCTGTCGTTCCCGCAGCTCGCCCCCGAATGGGAGGCGCAGCTCGCCGAGGCGTTTTTCGATCAGTCGCACATGATCCGCGAGATCACCCGCTTTGTCGGGCGCACGCCGGCGCGGCTGGCAGACAAGACCACACCCTATCTCGCCGAGATGATCGATCCCAAGAACCTGCGCGAGCTGGGGGGCTGAGCCATTTGCGATTGAAATAAGAGCGCATTGCTCCTAATTGCAATTCAGACTGATTCCGTCTGAATTGAGAACCGCTCGCAAATGCGCCTGTCCAACCTTGCCGATTATGCCGTCATTACGATGTGCCAGGCTGCGCTTCACTGCGGTGAAGGGCGTGTGAGCGCGGCGGAACTGGCGGCGGAAACCGGCTTGCCGGTGCCGACGGTGCAGAAGCTGGTTTCCAAGCTGACGGCAGCGGGCCTGCTGCGCTCGGTGCGCGGCGCGCATGGCGGTTTGCAGCTCGGCCGTCCGGCAGCCGCGATCACTGTGGCGGATATCGTCGAGGCGATCGAGGGCCGCATCACGCTCACGGCTTGCGTGGATCACAGCCCGTGCGATTTCGAGGCGGGCTGTTCGATGCGCCCGCACTGGCCGATCATTAACAGGGCGCTGCGCTCTGCGCTGGCGGGCGTCACCCTTGCCCAGCTACGCTACCCCCCCGCGGCAGCCGCCACCACCACCCTGACCGAGGACCACCTGGCATGAGCGAAGATATCGAACTGCAGGACCGTGAAGCGCGCGAGGCGGCCGCCAAGGTCGCCGATTACGAGCACGGCTGGTCGGCCGAGATCGAAACCGAATTCGCACCCAAGGGGCTTTCGGAAGACACCGTTCGCTTCATCTCGGCCAAGAAGAACGAGCCGGAATGGATGCTCGAATGGCGCCTCAAGGCCTTCCGCCTGTGGCAGACCATGGAGGAGCCCGACTGGGCCAAGGTCGGCTATCCCAAGATCGACTATCAGGACGCCTATTACTACGCCGCGCCCAAGAAGAAGGCGACCATCGCCAGCCTCGATGAACTCGATCCCGAGATCAAGGCGGTTTACGACAAACTCGGCATCCCCGTGGCGGAGCAGGAAGTGCTCGCCGGGGTCGAAGGCGCGCGCAAGGTCGCGGTGGACGCGGTGTTCGATTCCGTCAGCGTCGCCACCACCTTCCGCGAGGAATTGAAACGCGCGGGCGTGATCTTCCTCTCGATCTCCGAGGCGATCCGCGAATATCCCGATCTGGTGAAGCAGTGGCTCGGCCGCGTCGTGCCGGTGCGCGACAATTACTTCGCGGCGCTGAACTGCGCGGTATTCTCCGACGGCACCTTCGTCTACGTCCCCGAAGGCGTGCGCTGCCCGATGGAGCTCAGCACCTATTTCCGCATCAATGCCGAAAACACCGGCCAGTTCGAACGCACGCTGATCATCGCCGACAAGGGCGCCTATGTCAGCTACCTCGAAGGCTGCACCGCGCCGATGCGCGATGAGAACCAGCTCCACGCAGCGGTGGTGGAATTGGTCGCATTGGACGATGCCGAAATCAAGTATTCGACCGTGCAGAACTGGTATCCCGGCAATGCCGAGGGCAAGGGCGGGATCTACAACTTCGTCACCAAGCGCGCGCTGTGTCAGGGGGACCGTTCGAAGGTCAGCTGGACGCAGGTGGAGACGGGTTCGGCGGTGACGTGGAAATATCCCTCCTGCGTCCTCAACGGCGAGGATTCTGTGGGCGAGTTCTACTCGGTCGCGGTCACCAACAATCACCAGCAGGCCGACACCGGCACCAAGATGATCCACAACGGCAAGAACAGCCGCTCGACGATCATCTCCAAGGGGATTTCGGCGGGCAAGTCGAACAACACCTATCGCGGGCTGGTGCGCGTCGCGCCGACGGCGAGCAACGTGCGCAACTTCACCCAGTGCGACAGCCTGCTGCTCGGCGACCAATGCGGCGCACACACCGTGCCCTATATCGAGGTGAAGAACCCCAGCGCGCAGATCGAGCACGAGGCGACCACGAGCAAGATCAGCGACGAACAGCTATTCTACGCGATGCAGCGCGGCCTCGGCGAAGAGGAGGCCGTGGCGCTGATCGTCAACGGCTTTGCTAGGCAAGTGCTGAAAGAGCTGCCGATGGAGTTTGCGGTCGAAGCGCAGAAGCTGCTGGCGATTTCGCTGGAAGGTTCGGTCGGATGACAACCACCCGCCCCACTCGTCATGCTGAACTCGTTTCAGCATCCATCTTGCCTCAGGCGCGGACGGCGCGGGCGGAGAAATGGACCCTGAAACAAGTTCAGGGTGACGAAGGGGTGATTTCGCTTGAGGGGAGCTTGGGGTGATGATGCTTCGCTTCGAAGTGATGCCGTTGAATATCACGGGTGAAGAAACTCAGATACCCTTTTGGCTGACCCTCCACGCTGTCCCGCGCGTGGACGAGTTTATCCGAACCAGCGGCAATCAGGGCGGCCACACGTTGTTCAAGGTCGTGTCGGTCATTCATCACACGCAAGTGGGGAGTGAAGCCGAATTGGCTGGGACA
>VFQU01000094.1_pt1 | contig 118986 bp, 87 predicted proteins | sample 3512311 | NCBI WGS metagenome assembly VFQU01 (sample SAMN10412377, study PRJNA504923) | tailings metagenome | isolation source: Relicate 3 Philex TSF3 active mining site | place: Philippines: Tuba, Benguet | collected 2017-08-29
ATTGCTCAAGAACGAAATTTGGGCACAGTGAAATTTGATGCGAGCAGAAGTAAAGCATTTGCAGGAGACCGATTTGCAGCAGGAGCGGAGATTCCTCTGGCAAGTGTCGGTGGTGAGAAGCCTGCTCCTGGGGAAGCTACGATCGTATTTGATCAACCCGTACAGCCTGGTAGCACAGTGACGGTTGCACTTGAAGCGAAGGCTAATCCAGAATTTGGAGGCGCTTATGAATTTGGAGTGACCGCATTTCCGGCAGGAGACAACGGGGTAGGTCAATTTTTAGGTTTTGGACGAATCAATCTTTATAGTGGTGGTGAATAGGTATGGTTTGAGACGAGTGCTTAACTGAGACTCTGCTGATCGCGATCAGCAGAGCTTTCCAGGCATCATTTAGCCCTCATTCTGTACGAAAGCTCATTTGTTGTGATAGCGATCGTCGCTGCTAAAAACCAATAAATAAAGATTTTCTGAAGAAATAGAAATGCACTTCATAAACGAGGCTATTATCCAAACTGCCGATCTGGATAATAGTCGTACAGAGGTGTTACATGGGTCTCTGTCTGCCTAATCATTCAATTCTGGGGTGTTATACGAAATAGAAAGGGCTAAATCTGTCTAAAAATAAAAATAAGTTGGGCAGCTTTATATTTTGGTGAAGCATTCCTGAAGTGCTAGTTATTAGAGTAAGAAATACAATCAGACATATATTTGATTGACAGATAACAGGAGTTTCTCAGTGTTTGATTCTGCTTCACTAAAAGGCTTTCGAGGGTTCGCAACAGAGCAAAAATTAACTCTTGCAAAACCAAATGGATCTTTAGGTTCTGGCTTGACTGTTATCGTAGGCCCTAATAGCGGCGGAAAGTCAACTATTGTTGAAGCTTTTCGTAAGTTAACAACGAGAACTACTACAAGCTTTACGGAAGGAAAAAGGAATAAATCCGCAGATGACAAGGTAGAAATTAAAGTCACCTTCAGTTCTGGTGAATCAGCCTCTTTGGAAACTGTGGAGGCAGGAGGATCAGAGACTGAATGGAAATTCTCAGGAGCGGATCAAACTTATCCTAAAGTTTACGTCTTGCCCTCTAGACGAGTTTTTAGTCCATACTTCGCCAAGGGAAATTGGGATAGGGCATTTTATATTCAAAATACTGGTGACTTTAACTTCAGAGGTCAAGCAATAGATTCTTTTAGTCATCGTCTTTTCAATGCACTTGCTAAAAAAGAGGAGTTTAATCAGCTATTCTGGCGAGTTCTTAACTATGAACTCAACTGGACAATCGAGCAGAATGATACTGGTCAGTACTATATCAAGGTTTCAAAACCGAAAGGTGTTTTTCACAGCTCTGATGGCTTAGGTGAAGGCATTGTCAGTCTAATGTTTCTTGTAGATGCTCTATTTGAATCTACAGAAGATGAGGTGATTGTCTTCGATGAACCTGAGTTATCCTTGCATCCACAACTGCAGAGAAGATTTTTGAAGGAGATTTTAGAGTATACACAAAGTAGGCAAGTTATCTATGCAACGCACTCACCTGAAATGGTATCTATCGAATCGCTTCTAAATGGTGGAATGCTAGCTAGAGTAACAAATTTTGAATCTGAGTCGAGGATTTTTCAATTGAGTGAAAATGGTAGGAATTCACTCAGGAAATTGACAGGAGACTTATTCAATCCCCATATCTTAGGCTATGACGCAAGAGCCTGCTTTTTTGAGGATGATCGGCTCGTTTTAGTTGAAGGTCAGGAAGATGTAATATTCATGAATCTTGCTTTAAAGCAGCTTTCTATCAATCAGGAAATTCGATTCTTTGGTTATGGTGCAGGAGGTTCAGGCAAGATTAGACACATTGCTTTTATTCTCCAAGAACTAGGCTATCAAAAGATTTGCTGTTTATATGATGGGGACAAAGCAGATGAGGCAAATGTTACACGTACTGAATTTCCTTCTTACTTAGTCAAAGTCCTTAATCAAGATGATATTCGAGATAAGTATGATTCAGCAGGAACCTTGGTGAAGGAAGGTGTTTTTGATAAGGACAGAAAGATAAAAGATGATTGCAAAGCGGAGCTTGCAAATCTTATTCAAGAAATCCTTGATGAGATTTATATAAATATTGCTGGGTGTCAGCAACCCAACACTTCGGTAGAGTGGACAGAGTAGAGCCTTTGGTCTTGAATTTGAGGTTGTCTACTGCCGCTCACCTTTGCCGTTATCTAAATTAGTTCCTCAGCGATCGCAGTATTTCACAATCTAATAAACGAGATTTTGATTAATGCGATCGCACTTCTTCAGACAAATTGTGTCTGCTGCATTTCTCTTGCTGTGTAATCCGCCCAACTCTCTCCAGATTTTTTGCCCTTGTACGCTTCATAACTTTGGGTGAAAAACTGGCTGACTTGCTGAACTGTTACCTCCTGTTCCAAACATTCACTTAAGCCATTCTGAATCACATATTCAGCATACCAGTCTGCCCAATCTTGGTCATACACACCTTTCAATACGCTTTGTTCATAGTCATGATGTGCTTGACCTGCTTGCGTTAATAGCAATGCAATTGCTGACGTTTTCGTTTGCATGATATCGTCTTGAACTCAATTCGTTTTAGTATATTGATCGATACTTCAAGCGTTCTGAGTCAAAGCTGAGAAAAGGCTGAACAAAGTAAAATATCGATTCTACCTTTACTCACTAAATTCTCAGCTAATCATCAACGGATATTCAGCCGCATCGTTCATTCTAGGAAGCAGTTCAATCATTAATGAGGCAATTCCTATGAAACGTCAACTCATTGCAGGATTATCTGTTTTACTGCTATCTGCTGTAACCGCAACGGCTGTCCATGCTGAAACTCGAATTGATCAAGAACTGAGCATGATCCAATTGGTACCAAGCCAAGTTCTGAACAACACGCTCACGCCGAGCGATCTAGCCAATTTAGCTTATCGTGGCTATTTACGCGATCAGGGAATTTCGAGCTACAGCCAACTGATCTATGATTACAAAGCTGGGCGAGTTCACGCAAAAGATATTGTTCAAGCGGCGATTGTTACAAATCGACTGCCTGCTAGCACTTTGAATGATCGAGGTTATCTCAATGCTGTGAACCTTCAAATCTCTGGAATTGATAGCCACTAGATTACTTCGAGATCGCTCACTTTTCATCAAGGTACTAAACCATGACTGTTCCAACTCAAGAAGAACTTAGATTGGAAGCTGCTCGAACCCACAAAGCTCATTGGCGCAGATGGGGATCTTATCTCAGCGATCGACAATGGGGAACCGTTCGCGAAGATTACAGTCCGTCTGGAACTGCCTGGGATTACTTTTCTCATGATCAAGCGCGATCGCGTGCTTATCGTTGGGGTGAAGATGGTTTATTGGGAATTTCAGACAATCATCAACGACTATGTTTTGCGATCGCGCTGTGGAATAAAGCCGATCCGATTTTGAAAGAACGATTGTTTGGACTTACCGGAAACGAAGGGAATCATGGCGAAGATGTCAAAGAGTACTATTTCTACTTGGACAACACGCCAACTCATTCCTACATGAAAGCGCTGTACAAATATCCACAAAGCACTTTCCCTTACACGCAACTCGTTAAAGAAAATCAGCATCGAACTCGCCAAGAGCCAGAATTTGAACTCCTCGACACAGGCATATTTGATCAGCAGCGCTACTTTGACGTGATGGTTGAATATGCAAAGCAGGATGCTGAAGATATTCTGATTCAAATTAAAATCACCAATCGTAGTTCCGAAACAAAGCCTATTCATGTCCTTCCAACCCTGTGGTTTCGGAATACTTGGTCTTGGACTCAAGATAGTTCAAAGCCCTCACTCAAAATTGTGCGCTCGAATCATACCTATGATGTAATCGAAGCAGATCATCCAACCCTCAACAAGCGATGGTTCTACTGTGAGAAAGGTGAAGGATTACTTTTCACAGAAAACGAAACTAATAATGAGAGAATCCTGAGTTCCCCGAATCATTCTGCTTATGTCAAGGATGGTATCAATGATTATATTATTCATGGCAATGAGGAAGCCGTAAACCCAGATAAAATCGGCACAAAAGCAGCCGTACACTATCAATTGATCATTCCAGCTCATGCGACTCAAACAATTCAATTACGGCTCAGCGATCGTGCAAATTTAACGACTCCTTTTGCTGATTTTGATGCGATTATCAGAGCTAGACAACAAGAAGCTGATGAATTCTACCATCGCATTACACCCTTTGCACTGAGCGATGAGATGCGAAATGTCCAACGTCAAGCGTTTGCTGGAATGCTCTGGAGCAAGCAATACTATCATTACAGTGTAGAAGATTGGCTCAAGGGCGATCCGATTGCTCCTGCGCCTTCAGAACGTAAACAGGGGCGCAATCATGAATGGTTCCATCTCCATACAGATGATATTCTTTCGATGCCTGACACGTGGGAATATCCTTGGTTTGCAGCTTGGGATCTCGCATTTCATTGCATTCCACTTGCGATGATTGATCCGGAGTTTGCGAAGCATCAGCTAGATATTTTGACGCGGGAATGGTACATGCACCCGAATGGACAAATTCCAGCTTATGAATGGGCATTCGGTGATGTGAATCCGCCTGTTCATGCTTGGGCAACTTGGCGTGTGTACAAGATTGAGCAGAAAATGTATGGACGTAGCGATCGCGTTTTCTTAGAGCGCGTGTTTCAAAAGCTTTTACTGAATTTTACTTGGTGGGTGAATCGCAAAGATGTAGAAGGGAGAAATATCTTTCAAGGTGGATTTCTGGGACTCGACAATATTGGAGTGTTCGATCGTAGTGCAACACTTCCAACAGGCGGTCACATCGATCAATCCGACGGCACAAGTTGGATGGGAATGTATTGTTTAAATTTACTTGCGATCGCACTTGAACTTGCTCAAACCAATCCAGTCTATGAAGACATTGCAACCAAATTCTTTGAACATTATCTCTACATTGCTGATGCAATGAATCGTATTGGAGAAGCAGAAACTTCACTATGGAATGAGACCGATGGATTTTACTACGATGTTCTACATTTACCGAATGACCAGCAGATTGAATTGAAAGTGAGATCGATGGTCGGGCTGATTCCTTTATTCGCGATCGAAACATTAGAGCCAGAAACACTTCATCAATTACCTGCTTTTAAGAAGCGGCTAGAATGGGTTATTCAACATCGTCCTGACTTGAGGCGTAATGTGGCTTGTATGGAGACACAAGGGATGCAGGCTAGGAGATTGTTAGCGATCGTGTCTCAAGACAAACTTCGACGAATTTTACAGAAGATGCTGGATGAAACTGAATTTCTCAGTTCTCACGGAATTCGCGCCCTCTCGAAACATCATGCTACCCATCCTTATACGTTTGATGTGGATGGAACACAGTTTCGAGTAGACTATGAACCTGCTGAATCTAGCAGTGGTTTATTTGGAGGAAACTCGAATTGGCGGGGAACGGTTTGGTTTCCAGTCAATTTTTTACTGATTGAGTCACTGCAAAAATTTCATCATTACTTAGGCGATGATTTCAAAGTAGAGTGCCCAACTGGATCAGGGCAATGGCGAAATCTTTGGGAAGTTGCTTTAGAACTCTCACATCGGCTGATTCAGATTTTTCTTCAAGATCCATCTGGGCGACGACCTGTCTATGGGGCAACAGAGCTTTTTCAAACTGATCCAAATTGGCAAGATTTGATGTTGTTTTATGAATATTTTCATGGAGACAATGGAGCTGGAATTGGAGCTAGCCATCAAACCGGATGGACAGGATTAGTTGCAAAACTGATTCACCAGATTAGCCAGTATGCAGATGGTTAACTTTCTTACAGCTAAAAGATTCGCAATCGAATCAGATCCCTATGCTTCGGTGCTCACCCGCCCCCGGAATAGAATTCAAGGATAACAGAACAATGTGCTGTGATTCAGATAGTAACGACTACGTGAGATTTCTCAGCTTCTTCTCAGGAAAGACTTAGCACATTCGACGTTTTTTCCTCATACGGCTCTCAGTTTCACCTCGTTTAATTAGAGTCAAGCTTTCAGAAGTTCACTTCACTTAACTGAAACCAGAACCTTTCATTTCACAAGGAGATTTGACGATGCTATTTCAAAGACTTGTACTCGGAATGATGCTCGCGATCGCTGCAACCATCAGCACCCAACCCTCAGCCTTCTCGCAAACTAACGCCAGCAACCCAACACACACCCGGCTCTCTGAAGTTGGCACATCCCCAACCTTTTCCTTGCATTCACCCACTCACAGTCAATTTAAGAATTCGACTCAGCCTAGGCTCTCTGAGATTGGAATGTCAACAATGATGCCTGCACAGATGACTGAATCCCAAATGACTCCAGTCCAGTTCAGCGGCGGGCAAGCTTTTTTCTCGCATCCCCCTCGCCTCATGCGCGCTTATACCTCTCAGTCGCAAGCTTACGTGCCATCGACTTATGAGTTTACTCTGGTTGTTCCCTCGGATGCAGGACAGGCGCTCAAAGCAGTACGAATTGCTCAAGAGCGCAACTTGGAAACCGTGAAATTTGATGTCGGCAGAAGCAAAGCATTTGCAGGTGCTCGATATGCAAGCGGTGCTGAAATTCCTTTGGCGAATGTTGGAGGAGAATCGGTTCCGGGTGAAGCTACGATCGTGTTTGATCAACCTGTTCAACCTGGAAGTACAGTCACTGTTGCCTTAGAAGCAAAAGCAAATCCAGCTTCTGGTGGAATCTATGAGTTCGGAGTCACTGCTTTTCCGGTTGGAGAACAGAGTATGAGCCAATTCTTAGGATTTGGACGGCTCAATTTCTATACGGGTGGGGCGCAATAAAACGAAGTTGACCTAGAACCCTAATTTCGGCTGTGATTGATAACGAATTACAGCCATTGTTCTGTTAACACACATTCAATTGATTTTCGACTATCAATCTAGACGAATTCAGGTAGATCTCATTCATGAAGCACCCGATGATAGCAACACAAAAGAACTCACAACTCGATCGCTTTCGCTGGATTCCATTGAGCAAATCAATTCCCCAAGCTGATACAGGTGAAGAAGTCATTCAAGGACTAGCAGGCAATCCGAAAACGCTGCCTTGCCGTTATTTTTATGACGATCGCGGTTCACAACTATTCGAGCAGATCTGTGATACCCCAGAATACTATCCAACCCGCACTGAACAAGGCATCTTAGAAAGATATGCCCCAGAGATTGTGAAACTGACCGGAAATTGTGAACTGATTGAACTGGGTAGTGGCAGTTCTCGGAAAACTCGTGTCCTACTCGAAGCGTATGGGCAGTTGGAGCAACCTCTCTATTATTTTCCGATCGATGTCAGCGAAGGCATTCTCAGAAGTACTGCTCTCGATCTATTAAATCAGTATCCAACTTTGCGGGTTTGTGGGTTAGCTGGAACTTATGAACAAGCCTTAGCAGAACTGCCCTCCTCTGAATTAGAAAATCGAATGCTAATTTTTCTAGGAAGTACTCTAGGAAATTTAGATCAGTCAGAGCGCGATCGCTTTCTCACACAAATCCAACATGCGCTCAAGCCTGGGGAGTTTTTCTTGTTAGGGGTAGACTTGCAGAAGTCGGTTGATCTTCTCGAAGCTGCTTATAACGACTCTCAGGAAGTTACGGCCGCATTTAATCTCAATATTTTGCAGCATCTCAATCAGCAATTTCAGGGCAATTTCGATCTCACCCAGTTTCAGCATCTCGCTTTTTACAATCCTGTAGAGGATCGCATTGAAATGCATTTACAAAGTCTCATCAATCAGATTGTTAAGTTAGATGCACTAAACTATCAAGTTGCATTACAGGTAGGGGAAACGATTCGCACTGAACTCTCTCATAAGTTCCATCTCCCGATTCTAGAGCTAGAGCTTGAACATCACGCATTGCACCCTCTCCAAATCTGGACTGATGCGCGATCTCATTTTGGAGTTCTCCTCTGTCAGCGTCAATGTACTTCGCTGGATTGTCCATAAATTTTGATGTCTACTATGCTGAAAGAAGCTTCTCTTTGGAGCTTCTCAGCAAATTCTCATATCTGTCTCAGCTTTCCCTGGGCTTAGGTCGTGAAATGGGTAGTGTTCTAGACATAGGGAATTGGATCAGGGAGTGTCTCCCGTCAATTCGTGCCCAAGGTGCAGCGATCTCATGTAGTCGTTCGCTGAAGATCCGACGATGACAGGAGGCGTTATCACAGAAGAATTTTCGCACTTCAAATTACATCACCACCCGATAGTCCTCCCACGGTAAATCCCCGATTGTTCGTTCATATCGGCTATGCACTCGAATTGCTTCCTGCTGACAAATTGGACAGGGCGCAGAAGCTTGCGTTGAGCAAAGATTGATTTGCACTTGCTTCTGAACGCGATCTAGCTCATAGTTTTGAATCTGTGTGTGTTCTGAGTCAGGGAGTAGTTGTAAAAGTTCCACGAGTCATCTGAAGCGTTCCTTGCCCTATTCTAGCGAATTGCTTCACAAATTTGGACAAGTACCTGATGTGGAACTTCCAAGCTTTTGGTGATCTTGCCTCATAATAGAACTATCCGTGGAACTTCCGAGCTTTTGGTGATCTTGCCTCATAATAGAACTATCCGTCTCTTCAGGATTCTAGAGGCTGTGAAACTCCTCCAACATTTTCTCCCTGACTCTCAAAAACTTCGGCTCGAACATTGGCATTTTAAGGATTCAGAACCTCACTTATGGGCAGTCTTCACCTCAACTCAGACAAGGGCGGAATGCCCGGCTTGTCGTCAATCTAGCCAACGAGTGCATAGCCGTTATCAACGAACCTTAGAAGACTTGTCAATGGCACAATGCCGCCTGACGCTCCAGGTCAAAGTGCGAAAGTTCTTCTGTCTCAATCCGACCTGTTTGCGTCGAATCTTTACCGAGCGGATTCCAGCAGTGGCAGCACCTTGGGCAAGAAAAACACTGCGTTTGGTGCTGCAATTGCAGCAGTTCGGGTTAGCCTTGGGCGGTGCTGCTGGCTCAACTCTTGTGAAACAACTGGGCTATGTCGTCAGTGGCAGTAGTCTTTAGAATTCTTAACCTGAACCGATTCCTTGAAAGCTTTACCTGGAGAGTTTAAGTACATAAAATTCTCCAGGGATAAGGGGTTCAGGTCTACCCCAATCTTACCTCAATAAACTACCGGAATCGCCTGAAAAACACCCAAACGATAGCACTACTACACTAAGTTTGCTGTCAGAGAAATATCACTTTAAAGCCCAAAAAGCCTTTGGAACAAAGGCTTTTTGAGGACTTCGTTTAGAAAGCGGGTAACGCGATTCGAACGCGCGACATTCACCTTGGCAAGGTGTGGTTGAGTTAAGCTTTGCAAGGATTCTAGCGTTTTTTTAGAACTTTACCCCCAAATTACCCCCAAAAATTCTGAGGCTCAGTTTTCGTTGTAAATTAAGCTTCTGCACGGCAAATGGAAGGTTTTGTCGCTCCTTATTCTTTCATCACCAAATGTTTTACAAAAGTTCTAAATTGCTGACGAAACAAGAAAGGATTGAGCGATGACACTTCCTCAACTTCTCCTAACTCGCATGAATGATAGGCATACAGGGCTTCTTCCTTCAACCGCCGCAAATTATCTCGATGCTGCCCGTGTTTGTCTTGATCGACATCAGATGCTGAAATTCGATGGCACTGCAAGAGTAAAGTGGCTGAGGTACATCATAACGAAAGCAATTTACCTATTATTGCCTTATTGTGTAGGGGTTTCGAGCAAGATTGATTATGAGAGGTAAAAGTACATGAGTTGGCTAGAACATCATACTCAGAGTGAACAGTACGCTAGTCTCGCTGAGGTTGCCGATCGCGAGGGAGAACTTGTGCGATTGCAGGAGTTTTATCGGCTTGCAGCAGAGTCCGAAGCCTGTGCGCTTGAGGCATTAGATGGCTTTAATTTGCTAAGTCTTGCCAAAAAAGTGAAGATGCTGAAGGATTTTGAGTGATCACAGGTAGCCAACTGGCACAGGGATACTGATCTTCTAACTCTTGTAAGCGTTCACGCGCTGCTCGGACGGACTGATGGAGCGAATTCCCTGCTGAGAATCGCTTGAGAAAGTTGAGGACAAAGGTATGAGCAACACAATCACAAACGGGTTCACGCATGAGAATCAGGTGCGGAACCTGAAGATCAGCAAAGAGATGGGTTAATCCGAGTCCATCACATGAATTGAAAATGGCTAACTTCAATCCATCCGCGATCGCAGCTTTTAGTGCAATTTTGAGTTGGGAGATTTCTAGATGCTCAGTGGGATTGATTTGAAGGTGTGCTGAACGACCTGAATCAGTCCAGCTATGTCCGGCAAAAAACAAAATGTCCCAATGTTGATTCCATAAATGTTCGCTTAAACATTGCTGTTGAGGTTCAATTAGAAAAGTTACTTCTGCATCTAAAGCTTCTAAAACTGCCTGATCTGCTTGCAGATCGATCCCACGACTGTCGCCCAGAATTGCTAGGATTCTCGGCTGATGAGGTTTAACCCAGTGAAGAGCAGTTTGTGGAGCTTGGTATTCTGAATGACTAAGCGCGATTTCTGCTTTCGGATAGTCTTTCAAGAATGTCCAAGCTTGCCACGGTAACTGACGCAATTGATCAGACTCAGTTTGCAAAATAATACGAATTGAGCGATCGCGAGTCAGTTGAATCTGCATTTCTCGCACGATCGCTTCAAAGGATTCAGATCTCAGCCAATTATTCAATTGCTCACTCAACTGATTCGCAGTCTCTCGGCACTCATGGGAAAGCTCCGTATGGCTGACGTTTGTGACCTGATTTGGAACTTCTAAGCGACTTGCGATTAGACTTAGACGGTAAGCAGTACGCCAAGATTGATAACAGGATGAAATCTGCAAATTGGGTGGTAGTTTTCCAATACGCTGCACTATAGGTAAAGCATTTCCATCTTTGAGAATTTGCAACGTGACTGGAAATCCAGTGCTAAAATCGCCAATCCCCAGGTTGAGAATGACAACAAATTCTGAAGTAGACTGAGCAATCAGACCGTTCACAACCGATCGCATCGCTTGAATTTCTTGTTCGTGTGCTTCGAGTTGTTGGGTTTGCTTATTGGAGAGCGAGATCGCATCCCCGTAAAACTGCATGAACTGTTGATGAATCTGATGTTTATCTGCGTTTGCTGAGACGTTTAGTTTGACGACAACAATTCCATTTCCTTTGTTTTCAATGCTACGAATTTCTAGAGATGAATCTGGATGGCAAAATTGTGTTTCCTGAAAAGAGTGAGTAAAAGCTTTCCACTGCATTCCATTGCGAAAAATTAAATCAATCGTGTCGATCACTGCTCGAAACAATGTCGTAAATTCCCCTGGTAAGAACTCTCCACTACTGGGGCGACGTTCTCGATCGTCTGTTCCAGGTTTCACAGTTTCTAGTAGATAAATCCAACGACAATCAATGTTTTCAAGCTTTGTAGAATCATCAATATTCCAGGTTCCTAATCCGCAAGCACCCGTCATGTGAGTATTTGAAAAGTCGGTGTCGATCGCTTGAGTTTGCGCTAAGTTCGCCCATTCTAAGTTTGCTCCTTGAAAGGTTGCTTCACTCAGATCTGAGCCGCTAAAATTAAGGTTGCTGAGATCAAACCCGCGTAGGTTCGCACCCCGTAAGTTTGCATTGATGTAGTCGATTTGATCGCCCTTACCAGAAGTAAGTAACTCTCGCACTCTTGCATCAGCTAGTATCGTACCTTTCAAATTTGCCCACTCTAATTTGATTGCATTATGCCAGTCGGTTCGGGTTGTAGTTGCGTTGCTGAAGTTGGCATTTTTGAGCCAAGCATCACTGAAATTAGCATCTGTTAAATTTGCGGCTTGAAACCGAGTGCCAGCAAACGCTGCACAGGAAATTGCAACGTGAGTGATCAGGCGATAGCGAAAATCTTGAACAGCTGTTCTCCAAACAATGTAAAAGCTAACTCCCAGAAGAACAATTCCTGCTGAGAGTGCCATTTGCATTGAGATCCATATTTGTTCTGGTGAAACTGGATTACCCGAAGATGCTCCTTCGATTTGCCCTTGCTGAACCGCCACCATAGTTCCCAAAACTGCACTGAGAGGAGAAATGCCGATCGCTCTTTTTCCTAGAGCAATTTGGATGCTTGTCATGACAATCGCAATTCCCACGGCTCCGGCAAATACGATTGCAGCAATGCCCGCCCCTGCACTTGCAGCAGTCGGATAACCGGAACCTGCGGGCAGAATGATTCCGACAATTGGAATGACGAGCGCGATCGTGATCGGAATGGCTACGATCGCGCTCAACAGTCCCCGATAGGCATTAACCACCAAGAAAACTATTACAACGATCGCGAAAAAGATCAAGGTGGTCGGAAGTTTAGCCGCATCTCTTGTGAGTTGGTAGGCTAACCAATAGGCAGCAAACGCAGCAAGATAAGCAAATAAACCGGAAAGTAACAGCGATGCGATCGCAATTAATCCTTTCCAATGACGTTGCAATCCAGCGATCGCTCCAGTGAAATTTGCACCGATCAAGTTCGCATCTCTAAAGTCTGCGCCCCGAATATCGGCATTGCTGAAATCAAAACCAGCTAAGTTTCGTCCCCGGAAAGAACGTCCCTGATAGTTTGGTCGATCGAACGGCAGATCATTCGATGGCATCTGCTTTATCCCCTAAAACATAAAATTCTCCGTGATTCCAGTCTCTCCTAAAGCGACTTGAACACTGAATGTCTCGCTAATTTGGGCATTAAACTTTAACTGAACATACAAATCTGTTCGTCTTGCGACCACTTCATACCTTTGCTCTTGATTTTCAATCAGGATTAACCTCAAACTCTCTGGTAGATAGAGATCACTTCCAGTTGGATACACTCGAAGCATGACTCCAATCTGATGTTGATCGGGTTTTTGGGTGACTGTAATCGAGAGTGCTACCGTCTTACGGCTCATCTGCATTCCCAAATCGATCAACTTCATTCGGCAAACTTCGACAGAATTCTCTATGTTCGCGTCTTCCTGAGATCTAACGCTAGGTGAGCGCAACACTCCTGCATCCAATAACTCCTCGAAGGTCAACCAACCTGCTTGAACTTGCCCTTTAAACCAACGTCTAAGCAGAATTCTTGCACTGGTAATCGGGGTCGTCGTCAGTTGAGATAGAACCCGCTCCACTTCAAGCGTTTTGTCGATCGCAGTTTCTGCTTCTGCCCAGGTGCGATAGTCCATGATTGGAAAGCTCAAAACCTCGCTCCAAGCTTGTTCTTGCTGGTGAAAGATTTGAGATGAAGCGGTGAGTTCAACGGGTTCTAGCGGCTCGATTAAGCCATGATAGGCATCGCCTAAGTTCAATAAGCGATCGTACAAGGATCTCGACAGTCGATTCCCGATCGGACGGAGCAAGTTACAATGCAGCATCGGTAAGACGTGCCAAGTTTCTGCTAAAACGTCCTGCTCTAGCCCAGATATTGCCGCTGGAATCAAGACATCAACTTGGCTGACCCACGAAGTCTCACTAGACAAAACCATCACTGTAATTTCCTGCCACTCTGCTTCTAGGAGTGGATTAGGAGGACGAACGATCATGACATAGCGATTTCTTGATTGCCCGCATAAGAACTGTTGAGCGATTTTGGAAAAGGGATGAGACTGCTGGAGTGGACTCTTAATGGAACGACTCACCTCCCAAATTTCCCCTGGTTGAGCATGGCTAGGGTCAATCTGCTGGAGGTCATCAAAGGGGTTGAACATAAGAAGGCGTTCGGAACTGTCTACTCTATTAACGGATCATCGCCATATCTTATGGTAGATTACTATTCTCCAAACGATTTCTTTTACCACTGTATACCTGATCGCTGTCGATCGCAGGGTTCTTGCCTCTGAGATGGCTGTGTCTGCTGATCCAAGTAGATTGAGGCAATTTTTTCTCTTAGCTTTTTCCATCGCTTCGAGACTTCTGCTGGATCAAGCTTTAATTCTTGTGCAATTTCTGTTTGTGTTTTATCTTGGACTAACCCTTGCCAAATTTTGAGGTAATTCCGTTTCGGGTATTGCTCATGCAATTCCATGACAATCTCGACAACCGACAGAACCCGGTCAGCGCGATCGCAAGCATCTAGTGCATCGAAATCATCCACGAGTTGCTCTTTCCAAGAGAGATTCGTTCCTGGAATCGGTTGATCTAGGCTGTAGCATTGCTCCGCCCGTTGATGCGATCTCAGATAGTCAATAATTGTAAAATACGAGACTCGTGCTGCCCAGTGATAAAAGTCTTCTTCGGTTCCGGTCTGAAAGTATCCGTCTTTCGTACGTCGCCAGACTTTTTCATAAGCAACTTGGGCTGCATCTTCCCACGAGATCGAGGTATATTGAGTTTGTTTGCGGGCGATGTTCTCAACAAGCTTACGATCGATCAAGGTCTGAAGCAGGTGTTCATAGCGAGGTAGAGAATTAAACACCATAGTAGATGCTGCCTGAAAGTAGCATTGGGGAGCAAAGCGTATAACCGGAGCAATGGAGATAACCAGTTCTTACTCTAGTGGAATTTTTATTACTGTCACATCCGTAACACAGAGTTATTTAGTGTGACGTTAGTTACTCAGGATGAGTTCTCGCTGTTCCATCCTCGAATCTCTGCCTCAGTCAAAGTTCGCTCCAATTTGAGGTATTCGCTCTGAGTTGCTTCTAGGAGATGCTGCATTGCGATCGCTTGATCTGACTCGGCGGCTAAAAAAGCAGCACTCAAGGCAATGTTGCGAATGTTGCCTCCTGAAACATTGAGCTTAGACAATTTTGCAAGATCCAAAGACCGAATTGGCACTTCTTTTGGAAATACACGCTGCCAAATCTCTCGCCGTTGGGCTGCATCTGGAAATGGAAACTTAATCACAAATCTCAATCGTCTGAGAAAGGCAGTATCAATTGAGTCTTTCAAATTTGTGGTTAAGATGGCTAACCCTCGATAGGCTTCCATACGTTGCAGTAAATAGCTCACTTCCATATTGGCATAACGATCGTGACTATCCTTAACATCGCTGCGCTTTCCAAATAAAGCATCCGCCTCATCAAATAGTAAAATTGTTGATCCTGATTCAGCCGCATCAAAGACGCGCCGTAAATTCTTCTCAGTCTCGCCAATGTATTTACTCACAACCGAACTAAGATCAATTCGGTAGAGATCTAACTGAAGCTCTTGAGCAATGACCTCCGCCGCCATTGTTTTCCCCGTTCCGCTTGCTCCAGCAAATAGGGCGCTGATCCCCAAACCGCGACTGCCTTGTTTTGCGAATCTCCATCGCTCGTAGACCTGTTGACGATGGCGGACATGAGTTGCAATGCTTGTGAGAATCTGCTTTTCTCGATCGGGCAGAATCAAATCTTCCCAAGTTGCCGTTGCTTCAATCCGCTGGGCTAAATCATCAAGTTGGGGACGGGCTTGTGCTCTACAGCTTTGCCAGAGTTGTTGACCTAAGTTCTGTGGATTGCTCAACACTTCTCGACAGACTGCTTTAATTGCAGGCGCTTGTAAGTTAAACTGAACCGCAAGTCGAGCAATATCACTCTTTAACTCAGTGCCTAATTCATTTGTCCATAATGTCTCCTGTTCTGATACGGTTGGAGGCTGAACCTCAAATACAATCATTGATCGGGAACGCATCGGTAATCGGTCGGCACTACTGATTACTAAATTTCCTGAGCATTGCTCGATCCAATGCGCGATCGCTCGATCTTGATCCACTGAAGAATCGAGTTCGAGCAGCAATACACTCGGTGTTAAACGAGTGAACCTTTCCCACAGCAACAGCAGCAGATTGAGATCGGAGAGGGCTGTCGGCAGAGAACGGGCTGTACATTGGTAAAGTTGAATGTCTAACGCTTGACAAGCAGAAGTTACGATCGCACATGCGCTTGATTGATCAGTGCTAAGGATCTGGACAACTGGGGAATTGTGCGATCGCCAAAGTGCAGCTAATCGCTCGGCGATCAACTGATGCGAGGGAACTAAAGTTACTTCGTCCGAAACTCGACGAATCAGGAATTTTAGCCGTTCATCCTGAGCCTGTACACCCATTAAATAGTGCAGTACCCATTCATCGACTCGAATTGGACTGAACATCAGGGATGATCCCGCATCAAGTTCAATCAATCGCCAATAGCGCAACGGACAGTCAGGGGTGTAAGCAGTCCAATGGATATTGGGAAAGAGAACACTCGCTAAATGGAACGTTGGATATCGGCGTTGAGCATCTCCTTGCAAACTAGCACACAAGAGCGTAACTGTCGGATCAAACTCTACTGCAACACAAAGCAGCAAAATGTTCCGCTCAAAAGCTGATAGAGCCAGCGTTGTGCAGAGATGGTCTAAAGCAAACGGAATATTGGTAGCAGGTATTTCAGAGAAACTCGGTTCTAATCCCTCCTTTCCCTGAATTTTCGCAGCTTGTTGCTCTAGAAGATTGCGGACTCGTGCAACTTCTGCTAAAAGATAGTTCTGATTTGCAATTTGCCAATTTTGCATTACGCAATTTCAATCATCGGTAAAATGTATTGCTCAAAGGTTTGACTTTCTGGATCAATATCAATCCTCAATAGACTCTCTGCCCCATCCACTTGAACTCGAACTAAATATTCTCCTCGTTGAACTTCTCGAACTGGAAAAGTGAGCGATCGTGTTTCTGAGCTTCTTCGTTCACTACTAAAAACATAAGCTTGATGAGTCGATCTCTGATTGAGCAAAACAAAGACTCGTTGATCAGGACTGACTAGAAGATCGAGTTCAACTGCGATCGCACCTGAATATAAATTGTCTCCTTCATGGGTCATTGAGATAGCTTGACTACTCAGAACAGTTGGACAAAGCACAAAAGGAACAATATTCGAGCCGAGTGCAGAGTTCTCAGCAGTACCAGACGGGTGCAAAATCTGTAAGGTTTGTCCACCTGCTCGAAGCGAGTCTAGAACGATCGGAGTTTGAGCAGAAAGATCGAGCATAAGTTCATTCTCGCTCACCCGTTGAGGAGTAGCTCTCGCATTCCCAATCCGAATCTGAACGACAGATCGCTGAAGTTGCTGTCCTTTAATCTTGATCACACTGGTTAAAACCGCAGGCTGATTTGGCTCTCCTTCAATTTCAATCAGTTTAATTAAGGGTTGATTCGGCATGATAAAAAACTGCCGACTGCGTAGAGGCAAGCTCGATCGACCTGGTTTCTCTCCTTCAATTAGCACCGTACTGCCTTGATAAGCAAACGATAGAACATAAGGAGATTGAAAAAACACTGACCAGATTTTAGAGAGATCATCAGTACTGAGATTCGCCGGAACTAAACTCACCCGTTCAACTTGCTCCGCTAACGTCGATTCTTGAAGGAAGCTAAACGTCGAATAGCTCAACGTCTCTTGAATCATCTCCGGCGTTAAGATGGGCTGATCGATCAATGTCCGAACCGTACTGCCGAGAAGTCGCTGTGGCTCTAGCTCTACCTCATTGCCATAAAAAGACATTAAATAGTACAAATCTAATCCTGCTTGAGCTTGCTTCGCCAATTCTCCTTTGGGGCGACGATTTCGCAAATCTGCGTTGCGCCATGCCGGATTTGGATTGGCTTGGTACAGAAAAACATTCACCCCAACTTCGGGGGTTCCTCCTCCTGTAGCATCTGGGCGAACGGTCGTAACCCGTGCCCCAGCAATATCCATCTGAATCGCAGCCTGCAAGACGCGCTGTAAGGTAGCGGTGACAGTTGCGATCGCCAGATAATTACTCATGGATTTAACAACAACCTGATTGCTAACCGCATTGATAGGATGCAAGCGCTCAGTTGCCTGTGAAAACTATACTATGCGAACTCAGAAGAAACAAGTAACAAACATTTACACAAATTTTGGCAAGAAGTCTTGAGCGAAATCGTTAATGAGGGGAAAGGCATTGATAGGAAGCGAGATCGATTGGCGTACTGTCGATCGAGAGTTGGTTTGATTTCTTTATCTATGGATGTGCTATGGCAAGACTCGATTACTATGCTCCAGGGGTTTACGTTGAAGAGGTCAGTCGCGGCAGCAAGGCGATTGAAGGAGTGAGCTTAAGCGTTGCTGGCTTTGTAGGCTTTACCGAAGATATTCGGGGCGATGCTGAAATTTTTGAACCGATGCTAGTGACCAGTTGGAGCCAGTATCTAGAGTATTTTGGCAAACTGGGATCAGATGGATTTACTGATCCTGAATTCGGAGCCTATCTCCCTTTTGCGGTGCAGGGTTGGTTTGACAATGGCGGTGGACGGTGTTGGGTCGTGAGTATTGGAACTCAACTCCCTAAAGAACCAGAACCAAATACACCCGTTGAAGATACTGTCACCCTTGTCAAAACTTCTGGCAGGAAGCCTTCTCTAGCCTTTCGCATCAAGCCTGATAAAGTTGGAGAAGGTCGGTTAAAAGTCTCGATCGAGTCAGATGAGCCGAGACCTTCTAACACTGATGAGGAACCGTTTGATACAGGTGAATACTTTAGAATTCGAGTCTTCAAAGGGAAGGAAGAACTAGAAACCTTCGAGCATCTAACCATGCAGCCGCCTGAAAACAGCGAAGCAGCAGGTGACTATGTGCTAACTCGGTTACGTGACTCGGAGTGGCTTACGCTTGAAATTCAGGCACAGTCCAACGCCCTTGCCCTAGCTCAACGTCCTGCAAATGGAGTTTATGAAGTCAGTCCCCCTCGTACTAGCTATACAGCCGATCGCTGGTATCAGCACACTTATGGGAATCGCAAAAATCGCAAAGGCATTCAAGGTTTATTTGAAATCGATGAAGTCGCGATGATTGCTTGTCCCGACTTAATGTTGGCGTACCGAAAAGGCTTACTTGATCTCGATCAAGTTCACGCCGTGATGGAAATGATGCTAACGGGATGTGAGAATTCTGCTCCCAGCCCACCTTACCGCATGGTCGCGTTTGATGCGCCTCCTGTCAAACCCAGACGGGGAGATGAGCCGATTAATCCTGATCAGTGTAAACCTCAAGATATTTATGAGTGGATGACCGAGCGCTGGGGTCGTCGATCGCAGTTTGCTGCGCTCTACTATCCGTGGATTCAAGTCGCTGATCCTCGTCAAGCTGGAAAGCCGATTTATGTCCCCCCTTCTGGTCATATGTTAGGAATTTGGTGTCAGACGGATGAAACTCGCGGCATCTATAAAGCGCCTGCGAATGTGGTTCCGCGTGGCGTTTTAGGACTTGCTTATGACACGAATTTTCGAGAGCAGGAACTATTGAACCCGAAAGGCATTAACTGTATTCGGCGATTCCGCGATCGTGGAACCTTGGTTTGGGGCGCACGAACGATCGCTGATCCTAATAACGAAATTGAATGGCGGTATATCAGTGTTCGGCGATTAATGAGCTATATCTCTAAATCGATCGAACTCGGTACACAATGGGCGGTTTTTGAGCCGAATGACGAGGATCTTTGGGCACGGGTGAAACGCACGATCAACAACTTCTTAGAGAGACTTTGGCGGGAAGGAGCTTTATTTGGCGCAACTCCCGAACAAGCTTTCTATGTCAAGTGTGATGCTGAACTGAATACACCAGACACGATGATGCTGGGTCGGTTATATGTTGAAATCGGAGTGTGTCCAGTACGCCCCGCAGAATTCGTCATTTTCCGCATTAGTCAGTGGACAGGACAAGGAGAATAACAATGGCAGATGATCAAGATGAAATTTTAGTCAGTTGTCGGTTTTACTTTGAAGCGGATGGACTGGCGGATAAGCAGATTTTAGAAGTGTCTGGGCTAACTTCAGAAACACCTGCGGCTGGAGGCGATAAAGTGCTTGGTTCTAGTAAAGATGCTAAATTGATGCGTCAAGCAGCACCCACTCGCCCGAAATTTACCCCTGTTGTTGTTAAAGTGGTTGCAACCACGAATACAGACCTTTATAAGTGGTATGAGAACTGTAATAAAAATGCAGGCGGAAAGTCCGACTGGAATGCAAATCGGAAAGCAGCATCGGTAACGGTGTATGACCAAGCAGGAGCGATGAAAGCACGATGGGAGATGGTCAAGGCTTATCCGACTAAGTATGAAGGACCAAAGCTAGAAGCCGGATCTAATGATGTCGCAAACGAAACAATTACCGTGGTTCATGAAGGTATTATCAGAACTCAGTAGCTTGAGAAAACGATGCTTGATCCCTCTCCTCCACTGCCTGAAATTCTCACTGCCTGCCGCTTTTATCTTGCCATCTCGCTCGGTAAGAGCGGTGGTGGAAGTGTTGATGCCTATTTCATGGAGTGTAAAGGGTTGAAGCGAACTCAAGAAGCGATCGAAGTTTGCGAAGTTACTCCCCAAGTCTGGGGAAGTGGCAACGCCAAGTTTGGTCGGGTTGTGCGGACAAAAGTTCCAGGCAATCCAAAATCAACCAATCTAGTTCTTAAGCGCGGTATGACTCAATCGATGACGCTCTGGAACTGGTTTGATGCTGTAGAAAACGGGCAGTGGGCAAAACAGCTTCAAACAGGTTCTTTAACAATCTATGACCAAGCTGGAACAGCACAAGCTCTATTTGAGTTTCAGAATGCTTTTCCAGTAAGTTATATTGTTGCCGATCTTAGTTCTAGTAGCAGTGAGATTGAGATTGAGGAGCTAGAGATCGCGGTTGAAACCTTTCAAAGGAAACAAGCATAGGATTCTGAGCGATGTTCCAGACTGAGTTTGAATTTACGCTTCCCAAGGGCTATCTCGATGAACAGGGCAACTTGCATCGACATGGTGTGATGCGACTCGCAAAAGCGATCGACGAAATTACTCCGATGCGCGATCCCCGTGTACGAGCCAATCCTGCTTACTCAACGGTCATTATTTTGTCGCGGGTGATCACTGGCTTAGGTGAGTTATCAGAAGTCAGTCCTGTGATGATTGAGGATCTCTATGCTTGCGATTTGAACTATCTGCATCAGTTCTACTGCACGATTAACGAGATTGAAGTTCCTCAATCACTCCAAGCGATCTCGGAGTCAGAGCATGACTCCCTTTGAGCTAGTAGAGCAGGTAAAAAGTTGGTTGCGAAAAGCAGACAACATTCGCGATCACCCTGATCAAGTGCTGAGGAGTCAGGGACAAAGGATCTGGGATCAGCAAAGTAAAAGATGGAATGAGGCATTTGATCTTAAGAAATTACCCGATCGCACTCTGCCCTCCCAGCAATTTTCTCCAAGTACTCCTGATCACGCAGTACTGTCGGAGCCTTCTGCTGAAGGCACACAAGTTCAGGGCTATACAATTCAGCGATGCTTAGAAGGCTCTCTCTACGAAGCTGTCAACCGTAATCAAGAACAGGTCTGGCTGAAAAAATATCAATTCTCAGAGCGCGACTTTAAGCCCGAAAAAGCGGCTCAGAGACAAGCAGCGTTTGAACAATTAGTCAGATGGAATCTGAAGATTGGTCATGGCTCTGATTTTCGGATTCTAAAGGTGCTAGATGTGTTTTCGCAAGAGAGATCGACTTATCTAGTCACTCAGCCTTTGACTCAAGCCCTATCTCTGCGACAGTATCTTGAAGCTCAAGGAGTCATGAGAGCTTCAGAGGTTCGAGAAGTTCTGCGGCAGGTATTGGAGACGCTGCATTTTTTGCATAGTGCTTACTCTGTTCGATTAGGAGATAAGTTCGATCGCACGCTTCCCCACGGGAATTTAAACTTGAATAGTCTCTGGATCAAGCGTTCTGGAACGAGCGCGATCGCAAAAGAGCGGCGATTTTTCATCTATGTGACTGATTTGATGTTGTGGGAACAGGTCGTTAAAAAATCAGCCATCTCGAAATCGGTTTCAGAACTAGGAAGCGTTACCGAAGATTTGAAGGCTCTTGGTTTTGTTGGCTTTCAACTCTTAGGAGGTCAGCTAGGAGAGGGAGAAACTGTTTCTGCTTTGAAGCGCGATGAGGTGTGGCAGAACATCAATGATCGAGGGCTGAAATCTTTCATCAGGCGACTGGCTGGACTGGAGAATCCATTGCCGACTGCTGAGGCTGCATTGCAGAACTTACTAACCCTTCCTGAAACTTCTAGTCCAAAGTTTGAAGAGGTTGAGCAAGAAGAACCTTCCCAAGATTCACCTGCTTCAACGGTCGGTTGTTTTGTTTTACTGTTTGCTTTAGTCGGAATCATGACAATGATTGGACTGATTCTCAATCCACTGCTCAACTCCAATCAGAAGCCGCAACAGGTTAGTTCTCCTAGCTTGCCTGAGCCGCAAATACCTGATCCTAAACCCCTTGATTTTCCACGAGGGGTAAGATATGCGATCGAGCGAGGAAGTGCTTGGGAGCAAATTCTCAATGAGCGATTAATCGACCAAACCCGAAAGACTACCTTGCTTGGAAAATTGAAAGGAACTTCTCGACCACCAGAATCTAGAGCAACAATTCTTGAGGCGGTAAAAAACGAGGAAATTGACATTGCATTTGTCGTACTAGATCCGCCAGTTAGAGATTTAGAAAAAATCGCGATCGCGCGAGATACATTAGTCGTTTTTGTAGCATTTAGCGATGGTAATTATTATGGAAATGTGGCTAACAAGCTACTCAACCAGAAAGATACACTGACACGAGAAGAGATCAAGCAGGCTTTTACTTCACGCAATATTAGAGGTTTTAAAGCTCAAACTTATCCTCCTAGTAATTATGATTCAAGCGTTTATGAAATGTTTCAGCAAAAAGTACTTGATCAAACCAACAGCAAGCAGGAGCAGAACGAACAAGATCTTGAGGCATCAAAGTCTGAAAGCAACAAACTGTATCGCAAGATTTTGGATCAATCTGAGTCTGATCCAGAGACGATCGCAATTGGGGTCGATAGATTGAGCCGAATGTATGGTCAATGTTCTGTTTATCCTTTGAATGTAGAAGGTGTTCAGGTATTAGAAAAACTAAATGGAACTCCAATCGATCTGAATACTGATCTTTGTGGAGATAAAAGCAGCTACAAACCGGAGGAATTTCAAGAAGATTATTGGCTCAGTTATAAGCTTGGCATCGTTTATAAAAAATCTAATGAAGACAAGGCAAAAAAGCTTGCAGGGATTTTCCAGAATCAGTTTCGAGAGACTCTAGTTAAACTTGGCGTAATTCCTATTAAGGAGAACAAATGACTTCTAAATCGACTCTAGTAAAACAGATTCTTGAGGATGAGAAATTACTGAGAAAATTCAGCGATCGTATCTATCAACTTCTTCAAGAAGAAATCCGCAACCAGCACGATCGTACTCCCAATTGGAGGAGATTCTAATGTTTACAAATAGCGCCACAGAGTCTCAAATCAATAATGCAGCCACGACTGCTAAAAGCCTCTCTTCTGAGAAGAAAACTGCTGAATACCAAACGAACTATGTAACCGCAAACCGTTTCTATGTGGAAATGGAAAGTAACCTGACGGCATCTTTTAGTGAATGTTCTGGCATCGGCGTGAAACTGAAGCGCGAAGCATACTCAGAAGGTGGAGTGAACGACCAACAGCGAATCATTCTTGGACAGCCCGAATTTACAGACATCACATTAAAGCGGGGAATTACTGATAGTCTTGTCTTTTGGAATTGGTTAAGCGCCATTTTAGAGGGTAAAACTAACCAACGTCGGAACATCAACATCGTAGTGTTCAATCAAGCAGGAGAAACGATGCAGTGTTGGACATTGATCGGAGCCGTACCGATTGGCTGGAAAGCACCTGCACTGCAAGCGAATTCCAATACGGTTGCGATCGAGGAATTAACGATCTCTTATGAGGGATTAAAGATCAGTAAGAGTGCGGGTGGAGGAATGCAAGAACTCTCAAAGGGAAGAGAAGTCGCTTCTGGATTTCTAGTTTAACGACAGGTCTTTATCATGGTGCTACGTCCGCTAGGTCATCTTCAACCTTTGGGTTTACGGTCTGCTTTAGGGCATTCTGTTCAGCGTTCTCTAAAACCTCCTGCGCTGTTAAGTCCAGTTGTGCGATCTCCCTTGTTCATCCCACTAGAGAGTGGGGTAAATCGTTGGAGTGACAAAGCGATCGAGGAAAGCTCTGAAACGGAACATTTGCAACCAGAAAGCAATATCCAGTCCGACGAAACACCGCTTGTTCAAGAACCCATTGCTCAAGCTCTTGAATCTAACGATTCTGAGTTCTCTCATTCTGCTGTTTCTGATAAACCCAGTAAAAGTGATTCTGAACTATCGCTTCAGCTAATACAAACTGATGCAATCTCAGATCAGCTAGTTGACTCAGAAGAGATTCAACCGAGTCAAAATGAAACTGCTTCAACGCCTTCTTCACAGAAGAATTTAGTTAACGAGGAACAGCTACAACGGTCTAGAGAAGCTCTTGAATCGCAAGACGATTTTCCAGAACTACCTATCTTAGAATTCTCAACAGTACAGAAGCGCGAATTAGAACAGCTACAAGAAGTTGAAGGGGAGCCTCAATCCGCATTCAGGAATGATGAAGCTAATCCACTTCAAGAGGAGACTCAAGCAGAGATACCCACGATCGCTCTCCAAAAATCTGAACTGACTGAGCAATCCCCGATCGATATTTCTCCTCAAGAGACGGAGGATGAACCGAGATCAATTCAAACAAAACCCATTGCCCGTTTACAGCAATCAGAGCTAGGAACCTCTCTAGAGCTAACTTCGGCTGAATTCTCAGAAGATACACTTGTCAATCCGATCCAAAGAATGACTGACGATCTTCAAGTAGGCGATCGCGAACTTGAAGATTCCCGTCTAACTGAAGACTCTTATCCAAATCAGGTCGATGCTCCTAAGCAAGCTATTGTCAGTCCTCAGCACCTTGATCTTCAGGTTAATGATCCTTCGGTTACTTCGGAATTGCACTCTGCGCCAAGTGTGTTGCCGAGTCAAGAAACCCAGACTCCAGAATCCACCCCGATCGATTTCGTAGCATCTAACTCTCAGCCCGATCGAGAGCATTTTTTAGCAGAAACGGTAGTCCCTCTAAATTCCTCAACAGAAATACAAGCATACTCAGAAAACCATTCTGAACTTTCGCCAGTCCCGAAAACACCCCAGCCGCCCAGTCCTCAGTCTATAGAAGTCACATCCTCCCAACTCAGCCCATTCGACTCAGCAGTGTCACAGCTAGAGCCTGGTGAACCCACTCCTATCCAAACTTCTATTGATACTCAGAATCAGCAATCCACATTGCTGTTTTCATCAAAATCGCAGCCTCAATCAATTCGACCTGCTAGCGAGTCGTTAGAGATAGCTGACTCAAACCGTCAACTTAATGATCCTCAGATTGTGGCTCGATCACAAAGCTCTGAGCAATTTGATAATGTCCAATCTGAGCAGTTAAGTAGTTCACCTTTAGAAATGAATGAAGGAGATCATCAGCCTGATCATTCTCAGATTGTTTCTCGATTCCAGAACTCTGAGCGCCCTGATGATGTTGAATTCAAAACAAGTTACATCTCTGACTATTCTGGCTCGAAAGCACCGATGAACTCTCTGCCTGAGCATTCTATGATTCAAGCCGAAGGTCTAGAAAATATTGAATTACTCGCCTCAAATCAGGGCTTATCTACTAATCTTAAGAATCCGATCGAGCGATCGCATAATACTTCTCTAAAAGATTCAGCCCTTTCAGCAAATCTGATTCAAGCGCAGCCTGTTCTATCCTCCACAGTATCCCAGACAAGAAATCCAGCTACATCTTCCCCTCCAGAAAGCTGGTCAAATTTAGAGGATTTACTAGAAGAACCCCAGAAACCAAAGCATTCTCCCTCAACGCAAGAACCCTGGCAAGAACAGTTTGATCTTCAACCTCAGCTTGAAGCTTTTGAGCAACCTCAAACAGTTTCAGAAACACTAATTAGCCCCTGGATAGAGCCAGATTCTTCTCAACCTAGTGAAACCTTGATCAGTCCACTCGCCTCGACAGAAACCGCAGCAAATTCAAGTTCTACTCCTGCAAGCAAGATTGATGATGAGCAGTTTGAACAATTGGCGCAGATAGTTTATCGGATGGTGCGATCTCGCTTCCAAATCGATGTAGAACGCGAGCGACATCTTAATACCGTTCATCCCCCTTGGTTAAATACAGTCAACACATTTCCTACGAGACAAAGGGCAAAAAATGAATCATTAGATGGAGAAATGCTCGTCGATCGGCAATTCGCGATGCTAGTTCAGAAGTCTTACTACATTACTCACTCTCGTTTGAGAATCGCACAGGAACGAAACGGTAAACTCTACTAAAGACCAATCACTATGACTTTGCAGAAGGCAAGACTAGAGAATGTTAAGAACAAAAATGATGTGATTGAATTTATGTTCAATCCCAAGGAACTAGCTTTTGAGGGACAAAGTGAACATAATGAAAGTCCAGGTGCAAGAAATCAAGAATCGGGTAAGCCAAAAGTTAGTTTTTCAAACATTAAAGCTTATAAAATATCAATCAGCAACATCTTGTTTGATACGTATGAAGCAGGTAAAAATGTCCTTGAATACATTAGTAAATTTCGGAAGGCAGTTGAGTTTGAGAACGGTCAACTCCGCCCACCGATTTATAGCTTTTCTTGGGGAAAGGAAAACGCTTATCTAAAATATTGTTTTATTGAGAAACTGAGTTACAAACTAACCTTATTTCTTCCTGACGGAACACCTGTTCGAGCCGTCATTGATAGTTTAGTTTTGAATGAGACAGATGAATCAGTTCTTGATCTTCCAGCACCAGAAGTTGATCGAAAAAATGACACGCCAGTAACGCGATCACGACAATCAAAGTCGCGTTCCCAGTCCAAATCTTCTCGCCGTTAGTTTCTATGGAAAAAACACAGTATACCGCTCTGTTTCAACTCAAAATTGACGATAAAGATGCTCCGATCACTTTGCAGGAAGACATTCTACAAATTGTGGTAGAAGAAAGCTTGAGCCAACCTGGAATGTTCGTGTTGGTAATTCGGAATGACTATCAGCCCGGTAGTCAACAGGATAAACCCTGGAAACATCAAGATTTGCTGAAAATTGGTAAAACGATATCCATTAGATTTAACGCTAGTACAACTCAGCAAAGTCCAAAATCGGAGGATGAAAACGCAATTTTACAAGGAGAAATTACAGCGATCGAGGTTCATTTCACCGAGAAAACTCAAGCTCCAATTATTGTTCGTGGCTATGATGTTTCACATCGGTTACATAGAGGACGGTTTAATCGATCGTTTCAAAACATGACTGATAGTGACATTGTTAAAAAAATTGCTAAAGAAGCTGGAATCGATCTCGCTCCTGGTCAAATTGATGAAAGTGGAATTCCCCATGATTATCTATTTCAGGAAAACCAGACCAATATGGAATTTTTGCGAGAGAGAGCTAGCCGATTAGGATTTGAGTTATTTGTCCAAGATGGTAAGCTCAACTTTCGTAAACCCAAAGCAGATAGTAAAGTCCTCAAGCTGAAATGGCTGAAGGATCTCAGCAGTTTTCAAGTCCGAATGACTAGCGCAGAACAAGTTAAAGAAGTTGAAGTTCGAGCCTGGGACTATCGCCAAAAGCGATCAATCGTCTCAACCGCAAAATCAGAACAACTGATTACAGAAACTAAGAATGGCAAAGGGAGTGCTACGAGTAATCAGTTTCACAATAAGCCAAACCACCCGAAAATGATTGTAGTAGACCAGCCTGTAACCAGTCCAAAAGAAGCCGATCGCATCGCGCAAGCTGTCTTTAATCAACTTGGTGGGCAATTCATTTGCGCGGATGCTAAGGCAGAGGGCAATCCTCAAATTCGCGTCGGTCGCGCTGTGGAACTGCAAGAGATGGGACTGTACAGCGGCAAATACTATGTGACAGAGACTTGCCACCTCTATCAAGAACGGCTCTACACCACAGAGTTTAGTGTGCGAGGACTGCGAGGCGGGAATCTCCTCACGACGCTTGCCCCCAAACCACAACTCCAACCTGGACAAACGATGCTGATCGGAATTGTGACCGATAATCAAGATCCAGAAGGTTGGGGACGAGTGAAAGTAAAGTTTCCAACACTGACTGAAGAGCATTCTAGCGACTGGGCGCGAGTTGTAAACTTGGGAGCCGGAAATCATCGAGGATTTGATTGTTTGCCAGAAATTGATGATGAGGTGCTAGTCGCATTTGAGCATGGAGATATCCACCGTCCCTTGATTTTGGGAGGAGTTTGGAACGGGAAAGACGAACCCCCTAACAAGATGGATGATAACGTACAGGATGGTAAAGTGCGACTACGAACGATTAGAACCCGCACAGGTCATCAAATTCAATTTGTTGAGGAAGATCATGGCGATCGCAAAAAGGGCGTTTATATCGAAACCAATGGGGGACATAAGATTGAGCTAATCGATAGCGATCGTAGTGTTGCGATTCGTTCAACTGGAAATTTGTCGATCGAGGCTAAAGGTAACATTGACATCAGCGCGACGGGCGTAATTACAGTTAAAGGTCAATTGATTAAGTTGAACTAGGAGGACTTATGATTCAAGCTGCTGCAAGAATTGGTGATACGGTCGCTCATCCACTTCCACCTGTATTAACAGGCGCTCCTGTGAGTAAGAATGTGTTAATTGGCAATCGACCTGCTTGGCGAGGCGTTGATCCGGCTGATTTAGCCGCACTGATGCAAACGATCGAGCAAGCAAAAGTGGAAGTCGCAAAAGCGGAAGCTGCAACGAAAGCGGCAGCAGGAACTCCAGGGGCAGGAGCAGCCCAAGCAAATGAGGTAAAAGTGAAGCTAGAACAAGCAAAAAAGATCGCAGATGCAATGGGTAATCTTGCTGCTAAAGGCGTTTCGATCCATGCTTGTACTTCTCTCCTTCCCACGCCTGCGCCTGGGGTGGTCAGTACAGGAAGTACTACGGTGCAAATTAATGGGTTGCCTGCTTGTCGATCGGGCGATGTGATTTTAGAGGGACTCCATCTTCCAAATGCCATTGTTCGGGGAGAGCCGACCGTGATCATTGGGGGTTAATGCATCAGTTCAATCAGGAGACTGGACAATGAGCGAACATGGATACACCAAGCGCAACGCTACAACAAAAGCGCCAGATCAGTCTGGTATTGCTTGGCAACGTCCATTTCAAAGTTCATTGACGGAGACTGAGGCAGATTCGCAACCTGATTTGCAAACGCAATTGGAAGCCGCACAGCGATCTCAGGTTAACTGGAGTCAGATGAAAGTTGGCGGGACTCCTTCGGTGGTTCAAACCAAACTAAAAGTCGGAGCGCCAGGGGATCAATACGAACAGGAAGCCGATCGCGTTGCGGCTCAAGTGATGCGAATGGAAGCTCCTGAGCTACCGCGAGAAGAGCAAACCGAAGAGGAAGAAGTCCAGACAAAGCCACTTGCCAAGACTGTAACGCCATTAGTTCAACGAGAGGCAGAGCCGGAGGAAGAAGACCCAATTCAGACCAAGCCTGATGGACTCTTACAGCGTGAGGAAGGTTCTGACGAGGAAGAAGCGGTTCAGATGCAACCTCTGCCTATTCAACGAGAAGAGATGCCAGAAGAGGAGGAATCTCTACAGGCAAAATTGGAGGCTGGACAAGATAATTTAGAGGAGGAATCTCCGGTTCAAGCAAAAGCAAATGGATTGCTGCAACGAGAAGCTTTAGAAGATGAGGAATCGGTGCAACCCTTGTCGATTCAGAGGGAAACCGCACCGATCGAGGATGAGGAACCTGGTCACATGCAACAGGCGGAGAGTTCAGATGAGGAAATTCAGACGAAGCGATCGCCGACTGCTGATTTACAGCGCTCAACCTCTAGTGGATTAGAATCCCAACTTAGCCAAACAAAGGGTGGAGGTAGCCCGCTTTCGGATGATGTGCGATCGTTTATGGAATCGCGCTTCAACACAGACTTTAGCCATGTGCGAGTACATACGGGTTCTTCTGCCGTACAAATGAACAAGGAACTGAATGCACAGGCATTTACTCATGGGAGTGATGTGTACTTTGGAGCAGGGAAATCGCCTGGACAAAACGAACTCACCGCACACGAGCTAACGCACGTCGTCCAGCAGACCGGGACGAAAACGTTACAACGGAAGTCAGTCCGCGCTCTGAAACCACAAAAAGATGTACTTCGGGCAAAGATTAGCGTTGCAGCAGCGACTACAATTCAACGGAAATCGGCTCCCAAGTCAGCCCAAACTGATCCGTCATTTCAATCCGTCGTGAAACGAACCAAGGAGGTCGCGAAACAGCAAAAATCTCATCCACCTGCTAAGACAAAAGCAACAGAGGCGCAGGCAGCAGCGGTTCCACCTTCAAACGAGAAGGAAAGTAAGGCACAGAACCGCCAGGTTCAAGAAATGAATCAACAGCAGCCGGGGCAATTTGATGCGGCTAAATTCAAAGCAGCAGTCCTGGAAAAGATCAATGCTGCAACGCCTCAGACGTTGGATGCCGCAGACAAGTTCAAGAACAACAATCTACTCGGCGCAGTTAAAAGCGATCTATCATCGCAGGTTGGGAATGAGAAGAAACAGGCAGCAGGCGCGATCGAGGAAAAAACCAAGGAACCTCCAAAAACGGGTGGAATTCCAGAAAAGACTGTAACTCCATTACCGCCATCGCCACCAGGCACACCACCCACTGATATCGGCGCGAGTCAGGCAGCGCCGAAGCCGAAAGATGCTTCTGAAGTGTCAATGCAGGAGGGGAGTAAGTCACTGGATCAGCAGATGACTGATGCGAAAGTGACCGAAGAGCAATTAGAAAAATCAAATGAGCCAGAATTTCAGACGGCTTTGGGGGCAAAAAGAGAAGCTCAGACGAATGCGGCGACCGCTCCAGCAGAGTACCGTCAACATGAGCAAGCTACTCTTGCTCAAGCCCAAGTTCAAGCCCATGCTTCTGCCCAAGCACCGTTACAGGGAATGCAGGCACAGAAAGTACAAGCTTTATCTCAGGTTACGGGACAGCAGGGAACGACCAAAGGGCAGGATGAGCAAAAGAGATCGGAGATTGCTGGACGGATCGAGGGAATATACAACAATACAAAGCAGAAGGTTGAAACGCTGCTGAGTTCGCTAGATGGTGAAGTCAATCAAGCATTCGATCGTGGTGCAGATGCGGCTAAGGCGCAGTTTGAAGCCTTCCTTAGCCAACGGATGCAGAAGTATAAGGAGCAACGCTATAGCGGGGTGGAAGGGGCAGCGAGATGGGTCAAGGACGCGATCTTTGGAATGCCGCCCGAAGTGAATGCCTTCTATCAGGAGGGGCGGAAGCAGTATATCGAGGGCATGACAGCAACGATCGATCGTGTGGCTAATCTAGTTGTGACAAAACTGAATGTCGCAAAGTCAGAAATCGCGAGAGGTAAGCAAGAGATTGAGAAATATGTTGCGAGTTTAGACCCATTGCTAAGGCAGTTGGGACAGGATGCGGCTCAGGCGATTCAAGGCAAGTTTGACCAACTGGAACAAAGCGTTGATAACAAGCAGAATGAACTGATTGATTCCTTGGCTCAGAAGTATAACGAGAATCTGCAAGCTCTAGATGCTGACATTGAGAAGCTGAAGGCAGAAAATCAGGGCTTGGTTGGCAAAGCAAAAGAAGCAATGGGCGGCGTTCTTCAGACCATTCTGGAACTGAAGAATATGCTAATGGGGATGTTGGCAAAGGCGGCTGGTGCTGTTGAAAAGATTATCAAAGACCCGATCGCGTTTCTCGGTAACCTGGTGGCTGGAATCAAACAAGGCTTTATGGGCTTTGTGGGCAATATCACAACGCACCTGAAGAAAGGATTGATGGGTTGGCTGACTGGAGCGCTTTCTGGTGCAGGTGTAGAAATGCCGAAGAGTTTTGATCTGAAGGGCATTTTCACCCTAGTCATGAATCTTCTGGGAATGACTTACCAGGGAATGCGGGCTAGGGTTGCCAATAAGGTGGGTGAGAAGAAGGTCAGCGCTCTGGAGAAGGGCTTTGATATGTTCATCCTTTGGAAGAATGAGGGTGCGGCAGGGTTGTGGAAGTTTATTCAGGATAAACTCGCCAATCTGAAAGAGATGGTGATTGGTGGCATTCAGAGTTTTGTTATCGATTCAATTATCAATGCTGGAGTAACTTGGGTGTTGAGTTTGCTCAATCCGGCATCGGCTTTTGTTCGCGCCTGTAAGCTGATCATTGACGTGATTATGTTCTTTGTGGAGCGGGGAAGCCAGATTGCGGATTTGGTGAACGCGGTACTGGATTCGGTAGGAGCGATCGCGGACGGTGCGATCAATGTTGCTGCAAAGCTGGTAGAAGGAGCTTTGGCGAAAGCATTACCTGTAGTAATTGGCTTTCTAGCAAGCTTGATTGGCTTGGGTGGCATCAGCGGCAAGATTCGAGGTTTGCTTGAAAAAGCTCGCGGATTGATAGATACAGCAGTTAATTGGGTGCTGAGTAAAGCAATTTCTTTCGTTAGTAAACTTGGTTTTGGTAAAGGAAAAGGGCGCAGGAATCCAGGGTCAAATGATGCTCCTGATCAAAGAACACCCCAGCAGAAAAAAGATGATTTACACAAAGCAATTTCCCAATCCGAAAAGCTTTTAGAGAAGGAAGATATAGATACAGAATCTATTAGAAAAGCATTACCAGCAATTAAGGAAAGGTATAGGTTAACTGCGCTTGAGCTAGTCCTTGAGGGCGATACAATATTTATTAAGGGAAAGGTTAATCCTGACGAAAGTACTCCAAGGAGAAAAATTCCAAAAGTGGACTTGAGTTCGCTATCAGGATGGCGACCAAAATGGCGGGAAAGTACAAATAAAGCTTTAGATTACTACAAAATAAAAGAAAAATCAGAAAGCGCAGTTGATAGACGGCATATAGTAGCATTTGAGGTCATTGTCAAAGATTTAAGATCAAGAATTGAACTGAAAACTCACAGAGAGGCTTCGGGAATTTTGGCTGGAATGGGCTATAAGCCTGATAAGGAGAAGAATTCTGAGATTCTAGAAGCAGCCAAAAAATATCTTAGAGATAAGTTTAATGACCATGAAAATGTTTGGGTAGGTGATTCAAAAGAAAATCAGGATAGAGGAAGAATCATTGCTCAGAAACTTAGTAAATTAGAACAGCTTCAGTCTCAATTGAGAAAGGTGCAAAGCGAATCGCGGTCACTTCCAAAGAAACTTAAAGCAGCAAAAATACAGGAGGGTTCTGAAATTACAAGTAAGATTACAGAAGTAGCTGAACAACTAAGAGATGCGCGATTAGATCTTCCTACACAGGGAACAGTTAAAGCAGCCAAAGCAATATATAAAGCTATGTTAGACGAGCAAAGAAAGCGTGACTTAGCAGGATAGAAATATTTGTCACCCTTCTCTAACTTCTTATCATGATGTAAAGAAAATGCAGCTAACCTTTTTCACTTCTACCGCTAAAAGCATCTCGCTATATGAGGTCACTCTCTTCCTCTGCAATCAAGCAGAACAACTCACAGAATGCCACCTCACCGGACAAATCATTTTTAAGCAGTATCAGCAGATTAGCGATCGCTCCCTCTTCAATCTCAAACCCGAACTCCGCAGTTCCACAATGGTAGAATTCTCCCCTGACTATCCGATCGAAATCCAAGTCACCCTCAAACCAGAGTACCTTGCCGATCTAGCTGCTCACGCCATCTCTGCGGAAACTGCGACCAGCTACCTGCTTCAACTCAGCCAAGAAACTCCTGATCATCCCCTACTTCACACCCAAAACTGGCTAGCTCTCTCCGTTCAGCAACAGCAAGGCTCGATCGAAGTTGGCTACACCACGCTTTGGGCGACCCTCAATCCGGCTGCTATTGCTGCGGGAACGCTTTCTGAGGCTGAAACGACTCAAGCACTCACTCAGTTCTTCTCTGATTGGACAGAAGCCAATCTCGGCACACTCACCGAAAAAGCAACAGCCCAAATCCTAGATGAGGTAGGCAACTTTTTGAATGATCTCGCTGACATCAGCATTGAAGCGATCGCTCAAACAGATGACGCAAACGACACGATTCTCAATCAACTTCTAAAGTTCTTCACAGAAGACGACTGGCAATTTACTAAGCTACAAGGCGACTCTGCCCTACTCCTGGCATTTCAGGGTGAAAATGGTGAATGGACTTGCTACGCTAAAGCTAGAGAAGAACAGCAGCAATTTGTCTTCTACTCCATCTGTTCGTTTAGTTCATCAGACGAAACCCGTAGCACGATCACTGAATTTCTCACCCGCGCTAACTACGGTATGACGATCGGCAACTTTGAACTCGACTACAGCGATGGTGAAATCCGCTACAAAACCAGCATTGATGTAGAAGGCGATCAACTCACCCCAGCCCTGGTCAAAAATCTCGTCTATACTAACGTTACAATGATGGACACTTACCTCCCTGGTATCAGCGCGATCGTACACGAAGGACTTTCCCCTGAAGCCGCGATCGCGACCGTTGAAAATCCCAATTCTGTGGAAGCATTCGTAGGAAGTTAAAAACTGTAATGAGCTAGTTAAAAATCCGTAAGGAGATTGACCAATGGTTAAGCGTACATTTGCGAAGCGCGGTTCAATGCCAAAAACGGCAATGCCTTCTGCACTGATCGAGCAACGACCGTTTCAAAGTACTCTCCATCGTTCACCTATTCAGACTCAAGCAGAAGAACAGGCTGATTTACAAACACAGTTAGCGATCGCTCAATGCACCACGCCTAATTGGTCACAGATGACGGTTGGCGGAACTCCCTCGATCGTACAGACGAAGCTTACAGTCGGAGCGCCAGGGGATCAGTATGAGCAGGAAGCCGATCGCGTTGCTGACCAAGTGATGAGTATGCCGGACTCTGCAATTCAGCAACCTGTGCAACGTGAGGCTAATCTAGAGGAAGACGAAGTTCAAACTAAACCGATCGCTGCTTCGATTACACCACTGGTACAACGAGAAGCGATGCCCGAAGAGGAAGAGGTACAAACGAAAGCAAACACGCTTCAACGTGAGGAAATGCCCGAAGAGGAAGAGGTACAAACGAAAGCGATCGCAGGTACACTCCAGCGTGAGGAAATGCCCGAAGAAGAGGAAGTTCAAACGAAATCTCTAGGTAGTATCCAGCGTGAGGGAATGCCAGAGGAAGAAGAGGTTCAGACTAAGCCTTTGCAGCGATCGCCTGATGGGAGTCTTCAGGCAGGGAGTTCGATCGAGAGTCGATTGAATAGCAGTAAGGGTGGGGGAGAGCCTTTATCGGATGAAGTGCGATCGTTCATGGAACCGAGATTTGGTGCCGACTTTAGCCAAGTGCGAGTGCATACAGGCAACGAAGCCATCCAAATGAACCGAGACTTGAACGCCCAAGCCTTCACCCACAAGCAGGATGTTTACTTTGGTGCAGGAAAGACTCCTGGGAAAGATGCTTTGACTGCTCATGAGTTGACCCATGTCGTGCAGCAAACAGGTACTACTAAATCTTCTCCCCACGTTCAACGAGATGAAACCGCAGAAGATTTGAATCAAAAGTATGAAGGTGCAAAGATTGCAGCGAGAGCCTCAGGAGATTGGTCAGAGGCAGCTAAATATTTGAACGGTTTTAGTCAGGAAGATATTCTTCAGAGATTGGGATGGAATGCTGAAGAGCTATATGCGATTTATAGAGGTGCCCTTAATAACCCATTAGTTGGACCAGAATCTCAAGTTGCGCGTTTAGCAAAAGTTAGGTACTTGGATATCAGTATTAAAAATGCTCAGAAAGCGGGCAATTGGAAAACTGCTTCTGAGTTTCTTAATGGCTTTAATGATGTAGATATATTAAATAGGCTCAAGGATCTAAATTCTGTAACTCTTCTCGAGATGTATGAAGGAGGCAACAACGGAGGGTATGAAAGAGTCATCATTCCTAGCTTAAAAATTCTTTCGTCGCAAGGAATAAAAGTTTTCCCAGGAGCCAAGTTAATTCGAGATCCCGATTCTAAAGTTCCAGTTGCTTACACAATCGAACGAGTAATTCATAATTTAGAAGGTCAAACAGTAGCAGAGGAACCAGTAGAAAGTACAATTAGCCCATTAGATTTTATTCCCTTTGAATCATTAGCAAATATTGTTACAGTCGCTGGAAAGTTTGGCATTAAAGCTTTTGCTAAAGCTGCTAGCAAGTTATTTGCCAAGCAGGCTCCGAAAGACGCTGGAGCACTGTATGGAGCAGCGATTAAACGTGTGCTAGCTGCCCCAGCATCTCAGCGAATAGGACTATGGGAGCAGTTAGCTAAACAGATAGAACTCAGTCCACAAGGACAAGCAAGTGGATGGAAGGGGGCACAGAAAATGATTTTGTCGGATGAAAGTACTGTCTTTTTTGGTAGTAAAGGACCAGCTTTAGTCTTTGACAAAAAAGGAAACGTATTTAGAGGTGCTATTGCAAATCCAGAGCATTTCGCGGTGGGCGAGAGTGGACTCCTACCTCATTACAATAAACTAACGAAACTAAATTAGTGCGATCGCCGCTCTTGTAGTGGAGATCGCATTGTGCTCATCAACAAGTGCGATCATGCAGAACGGAAAAGATGGAGATCGCGCTGCTTGTCGAGAGAGACGATCGCGTTATGGACTGCTGAATACGATCGCGCTGCTTGTCGAGAGAGACGATCGCGCCATGACTGCTGAATGCGATAGCGTTACATAAAGAATTTGCCGGACTCTTTGCGCAATCGACGTAGAATGCTTGTAATCCGCTCGATTTACCCCGGTTATGAGCAGTTCAGAGGAAGGTCTTGAATCAGAGAACACAAGACGCTGGCAAGTCACTCTGGTTACAGGCGATCTCAGGAAATTTTCAGAATATGTTCTCGCTCCTAATCACAAATCTGGCAAAGACAAAATCTTTCTCGGACTCCTTGGCTATCGCCCCAACAACCTTGAAGATGCTCAAGCTCTTTTGGAAACTTATATCGCCCAGGCTCAAGCTAAGTTTATCGCTCAAGACTATACCGTAGAAGAAGCCGATCGCCACGGTCAACGATTTACCATCATCATTGAAGTCAGAGAGAAAAAACTTCGCACAGGTTGGATACTGGATAATCAAGGTACACTGAGGTTAGCCACCCCATTTTCTGGATTTGCTGATGGAGGGAACTGAATGATGCCTCTAGAACCCTATTCACTCGTAGAACTCCTAACTGATCGCTATCAAGAGCGAGGAGTATCCGTCGGCGCGATTGGTACCATTTTGGAAGTCTACGAAGAGGGAGCCTACGAAGTTGAGTTCTCCCGTCAAGATGGCACCACGATTGCTTGGTTCGCTGTTTTACAAACTGAGGTTAAACCCTTCGTTGACGGCAATTTAGTGTCTATTCCGCTTCAGAAGGAATCTGCCTAATCGTGAAGCTGAATCGATGCAATCCGCTGACTCTAAATGCCATAAGTTCGACCTAAGTGGTTAAAATGGGTCTATCCAAAACCGCGAAGATGCTGGTATGAGCGTTGATGAACTTCTCAAGGTCGTAGAGAATTTAAGCGAGCCTGACCTCGAACACTTGGTCAACCGTGCCCTATTTGTGCGTGCCCGTCGCCGCGCCCCAGTCGCCACACCGGAAGAATCAACCCTACTGCGAGAAATCAATCGCGGCATTCCAGCCGACCTCAGCGATCACTACGAGATTTTGGCAGATAAACGGGATGACGAAACCCTGACCGAAGCGGAACACACCGAGCTTTTAGCCATTGGCAATCAGATTGAAAAGATTGGCGTTCAACGCCTCGAAGCATTAGTTAAGTTAGCAGAACTAAAACAGGTTCCTTTACTTCAACTCTTGGCTGACTTGGAAGTTCAAATCCCTGAGATTCGGTAAGAAAAGACGATGATCGATTGTAAATCGGGTCGTACTGTCCTCTTCAGACGAGTGACAATATTCGCACAAGTAATTTGCTCGTTGACGTACAAGCTGACGAGTCACAGCATTAATCGTCATGAGTCAGCGATCGTACGAGCATTCAGCAAAGTAAAAATTCGATCCAGTTCTGTCAAGCCTTTTAGCTCTGCTTCTTGCTCACCAGTAAGCTGATCCTGCTTGTACAGATCAATTAGCTCCTCAAAGCGTTCCTGTAGCTCCTCCGTGAATTTAAACAGCCTTAGACCTCTCACTGTCTCCACAGTGATCCCAGTTTCTACCCACGAAGAAGGCTGAACCATCAACTCTGTAATCATTGCTGATTTGAATAATGCTTCACCTCGATCATAGCCGATTTCAGCGAAGTCACCTCATCAGGTTAATTTGAGATTTCAGCTAAAGGGGAATGCAATCGCGCCCGAAAGATTGCGAATCGTAAAGTTTTTTCAAAACTGCACAAGAAAATTTCGTGGCATTCGTTAATCCTAATAACGTCTCGATAGTTTCTGTCATGCCTCTCGATTCCATCGCGAATGACTATATCGGAGCAGGATTTGCTTTTCCGCTGCAAGTCAATGTTCAAGGTAGCATTCAACTCAGCGATCGTACTCCTAACCTGGAAGAATCGATTCAGATCATTCTCCGAACCCGTTTAGGAGAAAGAGTCTACCGTCCGAACTTTGGGTCGCGACTGTCAGAGATGCTATTTGAACCCATGAACTCTCAAACGCTCTTGAGAATTCGGTTGTATGTCGAAGAAGCATTGGAAATGTGGGAGCCTCGGATCATTCTCAAGGATGTGGTCACTGTTCCAAATCAGGAGAAGGGACGAGTTGATATTGAAATTATCTACACCCCAAACGATAGCTACGAGTTGAGGAGCTTCGTTTACCCGTTTTATCTCTTTCCACCCGAAGACGAGCTTTAAACCATGACGAATGTAGAGCCTTTTCGGGAGTTTAACTTTCTCCCTAACCTGCCAAAGCCGAATCTCGACGATCGCACCTTTGAGGATCTGGTGCAGGAATGTATTTTACGCATTCCGCGCTATTGTCCTGAATGGACAAATCACAATCCAGGCGATCCAGGAATTACCCTCATCGAGCTATTTGCTTGGTTAACCGATCACATGCTGTATCGCTTTAACCAAGTGCCTCGTCGCTACTACATTGCATTTCTAGAATTACTCGGCATTACCCTTCAACCCCCCACCCCTGCTCATACTGAACTCACGTTTCATTTAACTCGCGCTCAGGGTTCTCCGCTAAAGATAGCTGCTGGAACAGAAGTCTCAACCCTTCGCACAGAGACGGAACCTGCGATCGTATTCACAAGCGATCGAGATCTGATCATCGGTCAACCTCGAATCAAATCCTATTTTGTTTCAAACCTCAAAGAAAATAGACCCACAAATCTTAGCCCCATCGGTGAGAATGGACAGTTGACTGAGACTTTAACTCTATTTCCACGGTGCGAACCCAATGACTGTTTTTATCTGTTGCTGCATCCATCAGAAGAACCTGATTCTGTAGAAGGGATTCCGAATCAAATCCTTGGCAACGTTCTCGCTTTTACTTTTCGAGGCGCGATCGCAGGAACAACAAACATTGATCCCAATAATCCACCAAGAGAATGGCAAGCTTGGAATGGAGAACGATGGGTCAGTGGCATTCTAAAAGAGGATCACACAAAAGGCTTTAGCTTCAGTGAGTTTGGACAATCGGGCAACAATGATAGTGCAGATATAGTTTTGCACTTACCGCAGAACTGGGCGATCGAGGAATTCTCAGGACATCGAGGGCATTGGATTCGCTGTGTTTACACGACACCTCGAAATGGGCAGCACTCTTACAATCGCTCTCCACAAATTACTAGCGTGACGGTTCGTTCCATTGGCGGAACGATTGATGCGAGTGAAGTTGTGCAAATGGGAGAAGAATTTTTAGGAGTGAGCGATGGTAAGCCTGGACAAGAGTTTAAACTGCAAGAATCTCCGGTTCTGAAACGCGATCAACAAGAGTGTATTCAACTTCGTTATCCAGACGGTGGGATCGAAGAATGGCAAGAAGTTCGCGATTTTGCAGATTCTGATTTTAACGATCCTCACTATACGATCGATTCTCGCACTGGAGTAGTGCAGTTTGGACCTTTAGTTCGAGAGCCAGGAACACTCCAAGAACAAATCCGCGATCGCGCCCGTTTAGAACCTTGGGGCAAGCAAGTTTTACGCTCTGATCCACGTCATTTTGCGCCTTCTGTACTGGCAACTGATTTAGAAACGATGAGATTGCCAGAACAGCAGTATGGTCGAATTCCACCTGTAGGAACCGAGATTTGGATGCGTAGCTACCGAGTAGGCGGGGGAAGCAAAGGCAATGTCGATGCCAACAAGCTAACTGTTCTAAAAACAGCCATTCCATACGTTAAGTCTGTCACAAATGACAAAAAGGCACGGGGCGGGCAAGATGGTGAATTGCTAGAAGAAGCGGTGATGCGAGTGCCTCGGATATTGCGGAATTCTGATGTCGCTGTTACTCCCGAAAACTTTGAAGCGATCGCGCGACAAATTCACCCAAATCATATCTATCGCGCTCACTGTCCTCCGAACTGCGAGACACCTGGGGAAGTCAAGCTTTTGATTGTTGCCGATCCTCGCCCTCAGCGAGAGTTTGGGGAGATAGAGTTTCGGGCTGAGTTTCCAAATGGAATTCATCCAGATCAACAGTTAATTACAGCATCGAAAATCAAAGCAGAATTACAAAAAGAACTTGATAAACGCAAGCCTTTAGGCATCAAGGTATTGCTAGAAGAACCTAGCTATACCGGAGTCAAAGTCATTGCAGAAGTGAAGCTAGAACCAAGGTTTGCGATCGCATCTAAGCGAGATGAAATCTGTGATCAAATTTGCTCCAAACTCTATTACTTTCTCAATCCGATTACAGGAGGCTTTGATTGCAAGGGATGGGAACTCGATCGATCGGTGACAACCTCCGACATTATTGCTGTTCTTCAGAAGATGTCCGAAGTTCAGTACGTTGGTACAGTCAAGCTTTTTAGCATTCATCGAGATTCAGAACAACAATGGTATCGGCTGAGTTTAGCTCCAGAACTTGTGATTACACCGCGTCATTACGGTCTAGTTTCTTCCTGGAATGATTCGACGATCGACACCGCCCACGAAATTGAAATCCTGAACGCATGACTTATACTCGTTCTCGTCCAACACTGCTCCCCAAGCTTGATTCTCTGAACTTACCTGAAAGTGGTCGGTTTGAGAATCAAATTTTGCTGACACCAGGGCAAGCTGCGGAAGTTGCAATCCAGGTAGAGAACCCTAGTGATCAAGATTGGCAATGGCAGATTGTTCTAGAGGGTGATTTTCCGCGAGATTGGAGTTCATGGGATCAATCTACACTCCTCGATCTCCCAGCAAATGATAAGAAAAGCCAAAATATTAGATTTCAAGTTGCGAATGAGCAGTATTTTGAACAGGCGCTCACTCGCGATCGTCGAACATTAGAAATTAACTATGGAAGCCAAATCTCAATCTATGTGCAGCGAGAACAACAACGCTACCTAATCGCTGATCAACCGTTTGAAATCTGGGTTCGTCCTGCTTGCTCCTATTTAGACTATTTGCCTGATATCTATCGAGAATCTGACTTTATGGGTCGGTTCTTAAGCATTTTTGAACAAGCTTTTGATCCGACTGTGCAAACACTTGATGCACTTTGGGCATATCTTGATCCGCTCACTGCTCCCAAAGCGTTGCTCCCTTTCCTAGCCCATTGGGTCGCTTGGGAAATGAATCCCCGATGGACGTTGAAACAGCAACGCCGTCTAATTCGGAATGCAGTTCAGCTTTACCGTTGGCGAGGAACTCGTCATGGTCTACGGTTGTATCTGCATCTCTTTACTGGGCTACCACTCGATGAGGAGCTACCTGAGCCGCAAAAGCACATTAGCATTCTAGAAAGCCAGCAGACTGGATTTGTCATTGGTCAGGCAAGATTTGAGCAGAGCCCTACGATTGGAGGAGGAAGACCTTATCATTTTTCCGTCATCTTACGATCTGAGCAAGATTGCGCGATCGATGAAGAACTCGTGCATGAAGTTATCCAAATGGTAAAGCCTGCATTTTGTACTTATGATTTGCAAATTTTATGAAATACCTCAGCTTCTTCATTTATGGATTCCTTCTGAGTGCGGTTGGTAGCATCTCGCCTGCACTCTCGGCTGAGTTTGACTTGAAGAACTTTGAGTTCTGGGCAAATCAATGTATACAACTGAGTGAAAATCAAAATGCGGCTGAGGCATTAACTGCTTGTGAACGCGCGATCTCACTTCAACCCAATCGAGCAAATCCTAAACTCTGGTTCGCTCGAAGTCAGGCTTTACTACAGACCGGAAAGTATGCTGAAGCACTCGCTTCTTATGACCAGGTTTTAAAGAGTTCTCCCAAGTCCTCTGCCGCATTGTTGGCTCAATGTAATGCCCTGGTTCAACTAGAACGCTATGATGATGCGATCGATCATTGCGATCGCGCTTTACAACTCAATGGCGATTGGGGAAAAGCTTCTCCGACAGTTGCTTGGATTTATCGCGGAGTTGCCCTACGTCGCCAAGGCTATTTAGAAACGGCGTTGGCATCTTTCGATCGGGCTGTGATGGTTCAATCCGATGATTCTTGGGCAAAAGCAGAACAATGCCTTCTGGCGTTAGAGCTAAAACAGTCTCAAGTCTGTAACAATGCTGAACAAGCAGTGACACTCTTTGAGCAAGCGCTTGTGAAGGCTCCTGACAGTTCACTACTCTGGATACAACAAGGATTTGCGTTAGAACAGTTAGAACAGTATGAACAAGCGCTCACGTCTTACAAGCAAGCTGTGCAACTCAGCCAGAATCAACCTCTGCCGCTTGCTCATCGTTGTAGTGTTTTCAATCAACTTGAAGACTATAAATCTGCGCTAGAATCCTGTAATCAAGCAATACAGGGGATTCGACAGCCTCAGAAATGGCAACTTGCGTACCTTTGGACACAGCATAGTCAGGCGCTTTTTGGACTTGGAAAGCTTGATGAAGCGATCGCTTCTGCCAATCGAGCGATCGCGCTACAACCGCTTTATCCTCCAGCTTTTAATATCAGAGCCTTAGCCTACTGGAAGCAATCAAACTACGTTCAGGCATATCAAGAAATTACACGAGCGATCGAGGCATATCAAGAGGTAGAGAAACTATTTCAAAATCAGTTCTATCGAGACTATCCTGAGACATTGGCGATCGTTCGTCGTGGAGAAATCATCGCTGCATTCAATCAAGGGCGCATTTATAGCTCTCAGAACCAACATTTCAAAGCAATGGATTCTTACAGAGATGCGCTCAATATCTACTACTGTACTCAGATCCTTCAGAAGAACTTGTCCGAACCGCTTCAATGCTCGAAAAAAACTCAAATAGAAGAAATTCGCGATGCAATCTCAAGACAACCGAGGGATAAATTCAGCAAATACGACAGACGTTTGTTGGCAAGCATTTATACAAATCAATCTGCTGTTCTTTTAAACGTTGCAAGATACCAACAGTCAAGAACTTGGGCAGATAAAAGCCTAGAGTTAGAGCCAAATTCTTTTGCTGCTGTCTATAATCAGGCATTGAGTCTAACTAGAAGGGCAGAGTTTTTGATCGCATCAGGGCGGCGAACGGAAGCAGAAAAGACATATCAAGCTGAAGCAGAAAAGCTATACCAAGCTGCTGTAGAGAGATATGCTAGGGCGAACGAGTTAAGCCCGAATAATCTTTATGTGCTAATTGGACAAGCAGATGCTCTTGAGAAAACAAATCAAACTCGTCAAGCGATCGCAGTTTATGAACAAATCCTCCGCATCGATCCAACCTCCCAACTTGCCAAAGATAAGTACACGGCTCTAGCTAGTTCGCTGTTGCCTGTTCAACAAGCCTCCACCGTCAAGCAACCTAGTAAACAGAAATGAACCATTGGCGCGCCTACTTACCGATGATTGGAGTGAGCTTTTTTGGATTCGTTCTTCCCTTGAAAGCCCAACTCACTGAATCTGCTGAGATGCGGAAACTTCAAGAAACCCGTCACTGTCAAGGGTGCAATCTTCAACGAGCAAAACTTCGAGAGAACTACCTAAAGGGTGTCAATCTTCAAGGGGTAAACCTACAGCAAGCTGATTTGCGAGATGCAAATTTAGCACAGGCAAACTTGCGAAATGCAAATTTGAAAGATGCTGATTTGCGAGGGGCAGATCTAAGAGGCGCAAATTTACGAGGAGTAGACCTCACAGGCAGCAATTTGCGGAACATCCAAATCGATGATCAAACCGCGATCGACGATCGTTGGAAACCAATTTTAGCGATCGTCCAAAACCCAAATCATCCGACTCAAATTGATCCAGCTAAAACTAATCTAATTGGCGTGAATCTTAGCTATGCAAATCTCAGCACCCTATCTTTAGAGAATGCCAACTTAACAGGAGCAAACTTAAGTGGCGCTAGTCTGCGGGCGACAAATTTAAGTCATGCCAATTTAGAACAGGCAAATCTATTCGCGGTTGACTTGCGACAGGCAGCAAAGCTAGAAAGTGCCAATTTACAAGGAGCGGATTTAAGCCATGCGATTCTCCTAGAAGCTGATTTAACAGGAGTTGATTTGAGAAGGGCAAAGCTACAAGGTGCAATTCTAAGCCAGCCTAACGCTCGTACACTTAAGCTCAGAGGAATCAACCTACAGGGCGCTAATCTGAGTCAAATTGACTTGAGCGGACTTGATTTGAGCAGTGTGAATGAGACACAACGAACGGATCTGAGAGGGACAAATCTGCAAGACGCGAACCTGAGTCAAATCATTCTAATTGGAGCAGATCTTAGCAATGCAAATCTACAAGGTGCAAATTTACAGCAAGCCAAGCTGCAACGCGCTAACTTTAAGGGTAGCAATCTAAGAAATGCAATTTTGAGTAAAGCTGATCTCAGTCAAGCAAATCTTACCAGTGCAAATCTTCAGCAAGCAGACTTGAGCAATACCGATCTCACAACGGTGAACCTAACCGACGCGAATCTTACCAATGCAAATTTATCTGGCGCAAGTTTGCTAGGAAATCAGCCCGGACTGATCTTGTGTGGTGCAACGATGCCAGATGGTAAACGCTGGAAATGTTAATTTGAGGAGACGATGACCATGAATGCCCAATTTCCCTATCCTGAAGCTATCCCCTTAGAGCGTTTACGCATCTACGATAGTTTGGTGATGAATGCCGATCGCTGGAGGCTTGCCCATCATTATCACGGTCATCGACAGTCGATCATCTATCAATCACTCTATCAACCTGGCATTGTTTACGGGTTGGGCATTACTGTTCTAGCAGAGCCTCCAGAACATAGTAATCAAACCTTTCAGAACCGAGATCGACAACGCCAAGAAATCCGTTGGATCGAAATTCAACCTGGAGTCGCGATCGACCATCAAGGCAATCCGATTGTGGTGGATCAAAATACCGATCGGAATTACCGCATTGCTTTCGATGTGCTTGAAAATCGGACATGCACCGTTTACATTGTGATGCGATATGTTGATCCCGAACAGCTTCAGCATTCTGCTCAGACCACAACCATTCAAGACCGATTTCGCTTTGATCAAAAGACTGATCCACCTGAATTTGGTGAAATCGAACTGTGCCGGGTAGAGCTTGGCTCAAATCGAGTTGTACTCGCAGTTCCAAGCAATCCTTTTGATCCAGACACGAATCAGATCGATGTCCGTTATCGTCTACAGGCGCAAGTACGGAGCCAAGCGATGCTTCAAATTGGGACACTCAGGCAGTGGCAACCTCAAATTCATGATGCAATCTCTGCTCTCAGTCGTTCCTGTAATTCATTGTTTCCAAAGCTTCAAAGTAGCCTTCACTCTTCTACTACGCCTTTTGATCAACTGTCTCACGATGATATTGTTTATGTTGAACCAGAATCTCTCGACTTTAGAAATAGCTATCTAGACGAATATCTTCAAGAAAGTGGAGGAGTGCTGCTATCGATTGTTCCTGATGGGAGTTCTGCGCCTTCTGGTTTGATCGATTGGAAGGATCACGGGCATTTTGTGCGATCGCAACCTTTCCTATTTACACAACTTCCTGAGTCTGTCGGTCTTTGGATTGCGCCGCAAGGAGAAGTCATTGTGACTACCCAATCCTTAGCGAATGCTTGGTTGGGAACGGGTTCGACTCGGCAAGAGATTCGCACGGCTCATGAGCTAGGCATCAACATCTTGCATTTCATTTGGCAGCGTCGGCAACTATTTAAATCCCTACCATCCCAAATTTCTAGAGATACATAATTATGGTCTACTCAGTGTTCGCACAAGTTTCTAAAGAGAGGCTCAAAATTGTTCCTGATCAGTCTCCTAGTTTGATTGCAGAGAATGATTTGGAGGAGCGATCGTTTCTGGTTGACGTGACGAATCAGAGCGATCTCTTTGCTAGTTTTCAAGTCGAACTCTTAGCAGATGGAACTGATGCGAATTCTGCACTGAAATGGTACGAAGTAGAGCCTGAGATTTGTGCTAAAAAACCACCGGGAGATCGAACCCAGTTCAAAGTTCGATTAACTAGAGCGCCAATTCCGGCTTACAACACAGAAGTTAAGGTGATTGCAAAGATTCTCTCTGTCGAATCTGAACAGCTTTCGACCACTCAAACGCTCTTGCTTCAAATTGATGAGCCACAGAAACCATTGAAAGTGGAGTTACCTTTCAAAGATCTAAAAGTTTATCCAGGAGATCAGCTAGAGATTCCCGTTGTCGCTTATAATCTCAGTTCTAAATTTGCAGAAATTACATTAGAGCTAACCGAGCTTGATTTGACTTGGATCAAAGACAAACAGCAAAAAATAGTTCAACTTAGTGCAGGAGGTTCAGCTAAAGTATTGTTTTTTGTGGAGCCACCTCGATCGTTAAACCCCACCAATCAGATTTATAACTTTGCGATCGAGGCAACTCAGGGAAACAATACGGATAGCGATTTTGGTCGGATAGAAGTAATGCCGTTTGGGATTGTTGAAGTCACTTGCGCTCAGCCGATTCAATCTATCCCTAGCAAGCCTTTGAGTTGGATGCGTACTGCTCAATTTCCGCTGCAATTCTCCAATAAAACGAATCAAATCCAGGAAATTCAGGTAGACTGCAACACTGAGGATCAATGGATTCAATGGGAATTTAACAATGCAATTAAGATTGAGCCAAATGGTCAAGACCTAGAACAATTCAAGGTTGAACGTCCTAGACCTTGGTTTGGCTGGAAACGTAGATCATTATTGCAATTAGAGCCAACTTTAATTCATCCTGAATCTGGAAAACCCAACGATGCAGTTCAGATCCGTCCTTCGACTCAATCCCTAGAACTGCTTATTTATCCTCGGATTCCACTCTTTGTTCAAATCGGAGCAATTCTTTTAGCAGGACTCTGTAGCTTTATCGCTCTAAATCAGCCTCCTCTAGCTCAACACAATGCGCCTGTTACTTCAGTCCGAATTTCTTCACTGCAAAATACATCCAATCCAACGATTTTTAGTGCCTCTAACGATAAAACGGTTCGCCGTTGGGCACTCAACACTAACCTTCTAAGGTTTTTGCCCTGGGAATCTAAAGTGCCTCTTAGTCCTGATGGAGAGATTGCTGGAGATACAATAACAGGAAAAGGAATTCGAGTTATCCGAGTCTCACCAGATCAAGAAAAAATTGCGATCGGTAAAGAAAACGGAGAAATCGAGCTATGGAATACAGCCTCACCGCCAACGCTGCTCAAAAAACTACTTGAATCTCGCGATCGAGTCTTTGATCTTGCCTTCACAGATGACGGTAAAACACTCTTCAGCGGTCACGGTGGTGGAACTGTCAAAGTTTTTTGGAATCTAGATGCTCAAAAGTCTGAACTTGAAACGTCACCAGACTTCGGATTTGCTATTTCAGCGTTAGCCGTAGATAGTCAAAGTAAGAGCATTTTAATTGGAGGTGGCTACAATCAATTGTCACGATGGAATTGGAAAGCTGGGGGAAAGGGTGAGTCAATCCCCTATTTTTGGGATCGCTCTGATGCGATCTTTACGCACAATCACTATATCAACAGTATCGCGATCGCACAGCAAACAGCAGTAACCTCTGATAATGCTGGACACATTTCAACTTGGGATTTAGAGCAGTCTCCACCCAGGATGAGATCTCAATGGCAAACTGGCGGCAATCAATCTGTCCGTGCTGTCGCAATCTCAAAAAATGGCTGCTTTGTCGCGAGTGCAGGGAATGACGGGAAATTAATGCTGTATACACTGAAGCAAAAGCAGCGACAACCAGAGAAAGACCGTGAAATTGCTAAATTTAGTCAGAGTATACGCGCTGTAGACATTCAGTGGCACGAAAGTGAAAGCACCGTTCTAATTGCCAGTGATGCCCCGAACAACGAAGTACAACTCTATCGCATCGAGGTGAATAATCATGACTGCCAGTAACACTCGTCAGAATCTGCGCCTAGATATTCAGGGAAGCGAGAATGTCCGCAAGGCAGGAGAAACGATCAAGCGATATATAACAATCAAAAATCAAGGTCAGAAATCTGCCAAAGTTGATGTTTGGATAGAACCAAGCGATCAACAGTCAGACCTACTAAAATGGGCGCGATGGAGTGATGCTTTACCGATTTTTCTGACAACGGGCGGAACCTGTCAGATCTCGCTGCAATTTGATATTCCAATGATGGCACGACCCGGTTTCTATAACTATGAAATCCGTGCAGAATCGTCTGCTTACCTTGGAGAGATTACTCGACGATCTCAGCAACTAGAAGTCCTGCCTTCTGCAAGATACTTAGAAGAACGCAATCAACCGACTTTCTCAGTTCAGCCTGACACCAGTTCAGAGCATCCCTATTCTCTACAAGTCGGGCAAAGTGTCGATGTAGAAATTTTGGTGGAAAATCGCTCGAAGCAGGTTGAACACTTTTCTGTAAGTTGTCCAGAGCTAGCCGCTTGGATTCAGGGAGAACTTCCGTCCCTGAATCTGAATCCAGACCAATCTGGGAAAATGATATTGCAGCTTCAGCCACCCAAAGATGCGATCGCTGGAAACTACTCTTCAACGCTCCGATTAAATTTGGACACTCAGAGCAATCTAACATTTCTAGAGATTCTCTACCTCAAACTAGAAATTGACGATCGATTGTCTCTTTCACTGATCAATGAATCGCCTCCTCTCAAGGCTAATAAGAGTTTCACGATTGGTATTGCAAATCCTGGGAACATCGAACGCTCCTTAGAAGTTGTGCCTCAAGACGGTGGAAAGCTATTTCGCTATTCCTACAAAGCAGTGCGAATGTCAGGGGCTTCCGGGCATATTGATTTTCCGCTTGTACCTCGATCTCTATTCAATCTGCGATCGCGAAAATGTGATACCGTTCAACTTTCCCTCGCACCCCAAGAGGAGCTTCACCTTTATGCCACTCCCAAACTCACGTTAAACCCTTTGAGACGGCTTTGGTTTGGACACGATCGAGAAGTCCCCTTTAATGTTGAATTACGCAATGCGAATCTTCTAGAAGAGCCTCTCGCTTTACCAGAATCACAGACCGGAGTGCTATTGTGGAAACCTTATCCACGCTGGCTAATCGGGCTAATGATCTTAGCGCCAATTCTGATCCTACTTAGAATCCTGCTACACTTCGGCTATTGGGGACTTTGGGAAACAACTGTGAAACCAAGCCTCCTGCCTAAGATTGCCGAATTTTCAACTACAGAAAAGATTTACCAGGAAGAAGTAAATACTCCTATTCGACTCAAGTGGGAAATTCGCAATCTCGGATCTCTAAAGACAGTAAAGCTGACGCGAGTGATTGCTCCGAAACGACAGTCATCCATCGAACTAGCGTATTCTAAAAAAGTTGAACTAAAGGACAAATCTTACGCAGAGACATACAGATTAGAGGAAGAAAACATCAAGTCCCCAGAATGGCTTCTCAAAGAGCCAATTATCAGACAATCTGAAGGCGAAAAATACTGCAGATTGGTATCTACACCCATTAGAGCTTCTTTGCTTCAATCGCTTTGGCAAACGCTTTACCGAAATGTTCCAGAAATGGAGTCATACGAAGCCGCAAAGGGTTTTGTGCTGCGTTGCGATCGCGTAATTACTCCTACAACACAAGCAGGCAAGCAGACTTTTAATCTCGAATTAGAAGCGAAACCATTTCAATTAAAGCAATCCTCAGACGAGGCGCAGACTCATCAAGATAACCCTACCGCTGTGGTTCTCAACTTACTAACTCAATGGGTTAGTGCGATTGATAGCTTTATTGTGAGTCCATTTAGCCGCAAAATTGATGCCAACGATATTTCCACAGATTTAAAAACAATCCAAGATGCACAAATCACAAGTGCTGTACCTAGTTCTATCACTGCATTCTCAGCCAAAACAACAACCTATCGTGAAGCAGGTTCCAAGACAGGAGCTAACACAGCCGAAAAACTGCCTGCTCCACCGATTCTTCTCAGTTGGACAATCAGCAATCCAACTCAGTTAAAAACATTTCAACTCAGTTGGACTCAAGTTGGCTTTGATGGAAAAGTTTCAAGAACTGAACAACCGCCAACCAATTTCAATAAAGACGTACCTCCTAATTTCTGTGAGCTAAAAGAAACTTTTCTCGTCTGCAATGTACCCATTGCAGCCAACAGTGCAGGACAATACACCTTTGCGCTGACAGTCAATCAGAACCCAACTTCAACCAAAACGCTGCAAAACATCCAGATTCGTCCTCCACTGCCCGAAATCACCACTTTTGCGGTCAATGGCGAGACTGCGATCGATAAGCCTAGACAAGTGTTGGTTCTCAATCCCGCGATTGGGTTTATCGATGTGATGCTCAATTGGGAAATTCCAAACCGCGATCGCGTGAAAGTTGAACTATTGCCTGCACCTGGACTCATCAATTCGAGTCGCCCATCTCAGCTAACCTACCGCTTGAGTCCAAAATCTAGTAACACCATCCTGCTGCGCGTTACGAATCAAATTGGAGAAGCGATCGAGCAATCTGTAGTTGTTGAAACAACTGAATATGTTCCGCCAGAACGTGCTGTATTGCCTAGCTTTCCACCTCTACCACCTCTACCACCTCCGCCAGGTGGAGCGACTCCTTCTCGTTCACCCACCAATCCTCCAGAGTTCCCTAGAGATCTCTCTCCTTACGAACTCCCCCCTAAAACAAACTAACTGCTACCCCAAATCTTTGTTTCTCCGCTTTTTCTGAACATTCAGCAAATTAGCTTGGTAGGTTTCGATCGCTCTTCGGTGAGCCGTCGGGTTTTGACGGTTATGCGCCCAATCCTGAATCAATTCGGCATTGTAACGAACGCATCGGCTGTTGATTCTAATCCAGTGGATTCCTTCTAGCCAAACTCCTTCAAGACGATATTTGCGGAGCGTATCACTACTCAAGTTCAGGGATTTAGAGATTTGCCGCTTACCAACAAATTGAAACATATGGAAACTCCTTGATAATCTTGATCAAATTCAATTGGTAGAGCTAGCACCCCAATTCCTTATCGTTCGAGTCGCTTAGAACGCTGCTGTGTTTTTTCTGGTTGTGAAGGGCGAAGAGACTGAATTTCCTGCACTTGGGCAACTGTTCCTCTGGCATATTGCTCGATCGTGGCAGGCTTGATTTGTTTTACATCGATTTGGAAACGAGAGTATGGACTTTGCAGTAACAGAGAGGTCACAGCTTCGGCTGATTCTCCCGATCGTAAAGCAGCAGCAGCAATTCGCTGATCTAACTGGATCGCAGTCAAATCGCTTCCAATGTGTTCTCGATACAAATCGGCGTAGCTCCAAACCCGACCTGTGACTGAATTAGCGTATTCTACAAATCGCTGGCGCTGCAACTCATCCACGATCGATTGAGCGTATTGCAACATTCCAGGAATTGCGGCTTTCTTCGCTGCTGGAGATAGATTTTGGGTTTGGTACTGCGTGAGTGGTCCCTGTGCTAGAAGCTGTATTACCTCTTTAGAAGTTGCTCCAGTTTGTAGAGCCGCTAAAGCTACTGATTGATCGAGCGATCGTGCTGCCTGTTGAACATCTGTTCGATTGGAGGCGTAGCGTCCATACAGGTTGGAATAGTTAAGCGTTGCATCTTTCAGCACTCCCCTCACAAAGGCGAGATATTGCTCCCGTGCTAATCGTCCTTTTTCTGTTTCTGGTTCTCGCGGTTTGGAAGGATCAAAGCTCTCGGTGCCGCCTGCACTTAGTTCAGTTGCATCATCTACACCATCTTGATCGGTATCACTGTTAAGCGGATCTGTTCCTGCAAGTAACTCTTCCTGATCCGTTAGACCATCTTGATCGCGATCGCGGTTCTGCTTCTTCGTGTTTGTCATGATGACTTTCTCCTACCCCAACACATCGCTAAAATCATTCAGAAGATCTGGATCAACGCCCAGCATACCGGAGTTGAGAAAAGCTACAGACTCAACCTCCCTAGATTCAGTCACTTCTTCTGTACTGATAGAACTTGGCGGAGTAGGGCGCGTGGGTGAATCTAAGTCAAATTTCTCTCGAAGAAACTGAATTTGTTCTTCGAGTCGCCAGATGCACTGTTGAACCAGTTCTCTTAATTCTGCTTCTGATTGATCGCCGCGATCTCGCTGAGCAAAGGGCAACCAAAATGCTCGAACCGCAGTACCCGCTTTTTCTTTGCCATCATAAGCTTTATGAATCAGCCAAGAAAACGCCACACCATTCGGCGAATTGCGGTCAGGCTCGAAGGTAAACCGAACTCGTTCCTTGGTTCCTGGACTAAGTGAAGCGACAGGAGAAGGTTTTCTAGGCATGATTTCTTCCAAATCAGCATCAATGACAATAGCATAACGCATCTGCCCGCTTATGCTGAGAAAGTAAGAAGTTAAAAATATTGAAGCAAAAATGCTGATTTAGTGCTGAATTGATCTTTACGAGGCTTTACGCTCAAATTTCAAATGCATCCTTGAACCAATTCAGGGTTTGTCGGTAGACAGCTTGGAACCTTCATTTGTTGTGCTTTCAAGATTGCACTGTCTACGACTCTAGCTTCTATTGTTTTTCCTTGTTGCTGATATAGCACTTTTGCCTTCTGGTAATCTTTTAGCCCGCTTTGAAGGTGCTGCTGTCGGATTAGTAGGCTGCCGCGAATTACATATGCCCGTGCCGAATTTGGATCAAGCTTAATTGCCTGCTCAATATTTTGCAGAGATCGCTCACAAGACAGACTGCCCACACAATATGTTGCCTGATTCGTAAGCTCCTCGGCTGTCTTAGGCGGAGCGGGCTGAGAGCCAGGAGATCCGAAAAATAGGCAGCAAAACAATCCACCAATTAATAGACCAATGGAACTCTTGGCTAATCCAGGGATTGAGAGTTGCATCAGCAGTTGTTCTAATTCCCAGCGTGACATTGTGCCTGCTCCAGAACTCGGCTATTCCAACTCAATCATAGATGTCTTACCGTTGGAGTTCACATTTTGACCATTTTGATTTAAGTTTAGGCTCTCCCGTTTTGTCTGATGTTCAGCCAGTCGATGTTTGAGTTCAGCGAAATGTTCAAAGTCTTGCTGAGTCAGGCGTGTCATCACTGAATGACTTCTACGGGCTGATTCTTTCGACAGTCCATATACCTGCCCTCGATTATCTTGCTTCGAGAAGATTAGAATTTGATTGTCCTCAGTCAATTCCAGCCGAAACTTTCCTCGTTCTGCATCCCATACGGAAGTTTGCATATATGCGAGGAAATCTCGCACGGTTTGCTCTGTTTCTCGTACTTTGAAGGCATACTCCGCTTCGTGTGTGCCCAGTAGCGGCTGAGAAAGCCGATCGAGTGCAGATTGAAAGTCGGATTCTGATAAGCGATCGCTAATTGCCAACACTTGAAGTCCTTTGCGAGATTCCTGGAATTTCATCAGCATCCCGTTTTCATCTGAAAGCAAGTACTGATTCTTTCCCTGCTGGCTGATGGAAAAATTGCCAATCTGATATGTTGTTTCGTTTGTTCCAACCTGCCTTTGACGCAATGCTTCGAGGGCTGCTTGAGCGATCTCTTTTTGATGCGATCGCTGAGCAACGACTGCAAGGCTCTCCACACCATGTTTCAGCACTGAGCGTAAAAATTGGCGTAGTTTTGGGAAGGGCAACACGCTAACTTGTTGTTGTGCGGCTCCTATCGGTGATGTCACGATCGCAGAATTTTTCGAGGGTGCTTGCTGTTGCTTTTTGTACAGTGAATTGAGTTCTGTAAGACGGTCTTGCTGTTGCTGGATGTAATTGACAGTTACAATTCCGTCTCTCTCTTGCCGAAATAGAGTTGTTTGATCGACTTTGACTTCGATAGCAGGCTTGCGACAAGTGTACTGGCTGAGGTCAGTGTTCGCAGTTACAGGTTGTTGGAGCGCATTCAGTAGCAATCCAAGCCGCTCAGGGGTCATATCATTGCGATGCTCTCCATTTGCCATTCGACCATACACCTGACGAAGAGTACGATCGTCTTTGCCACTTCCCATCCAAATTCGCAGTGATTCCTCAGTTTTTTGCTGCTGAGTTGCCATCACACGGAGCGCATCCTGAAGCAATTGCTCAAAGATCTGAAAGAAGACATCTACTTGTCTTTGCACAGCTTCCAAATCACCTGTGTTTACGCTGGAATGAACCATGATTTATTCCTCCATTGCATTTGTGAAGTACTTGATGTGCGGGATTAGATTGATCATTTTTGCCATCCGATTCACGATGATTTCGCCTTGAATGTGGAATAGTGCCATCTGATCATCAAAGCTATACTCCACGAAAGGCGGATTGTAGTTCTCAGGAATAGGACGCTCATAGGTTGGAGCAGACTTTCCTACTTCCCAACGACGAAACGGAATGTCGTCAAACAGTTCTTCGATCATATTGGGAACGTAATTTGCAGAAAAGTCAGAGAGCGATCGCGCTGTTTGTAAATGAGCAACGAGTTCTGGCTCTCTTGAAAGAAGTGCGATCGCGTGTTTCGACAATCCCCAATTTTGCAGCAAAGCTCTCATTTCTTGTGGATCGAATAAATTTTGTGCCATTGTTTTCTCCTTAAACAAATTCCTCAAATTCTTCTGCGACCTCTTTATTGGAAGCTCCAGAGCTACCAGATGGAAGTGGAAAAAGCCGTTCTGCCATCGCTTGTCGGACTTGAAGGGCTGCTCGAAGCGAATCTTGACTTTGATGGTGAGGCGCAACTGATGCAGCAATGCGATCGCGCACAGTTGACCACAATTCCTCACTCCGTTTTTGAATAGCTTGGTCTTTTTTCGGAATACGTACTTTCAACCGCAGTGGAACTGATGCTTCTCCGTGTCCGCGATAAGCAGGATTGATAAATACACACTCCCCTTGGTCAAATTTCACAAAGTCCTCAGCAGAAACAAGAGAGCGACGATGAAACTGCTCAGAGCGGCTTTTACTACCGTTTCGCCCATAGCTCTGAGATTGACTATGGAAGCGAATTTCTTCCTCACCCAAGTAGCGTGAAAATCCTAATGCTGTATCGTAATCGCGTGGATTGAAAATTACTTTTGTTCCGCAAGCTGCAAAGATCGCTTGTGCAAGATCTCGCTGATAAATGTGTTGCAGTTGAGCCATATTTTGATAGCCAAGAATCGGAGTAAATCCTAGCGATCGAAACTCATTTACCCACTTTGGTAAATCAGGCAAATACAGTGTCGGCAATTCATCCAGCGAAACGACCAACGGTTCTTTTCGGGAGTGCGAGAAATTGCGAGTAACGACCAAATGTAAAATTGCAGCCAAGAGAGGCACGATCACGTCTCGTTTCTGTAAGTCTGCTTGTAGAAAAAGAATCTGCTTACCCTGCAAATCTAACGAAAGATTTGTTGCTCCACAAACGCTGGACAATAAATCTCGTTTAATGAATGGACTAATGGCACGGTTAGCTGTTGCAAGAATTCCTGCCACTGTTTTTTCAGAATCCGCAGATAGAAGTAGTTGCTGAAAGCTTGGTTTCACAAAATCATCTAATCGCCCTTCTTCATGTGCTGCTTGAATTCGAGCCGCAAATTGTGATAGCCCAAGTAGAGCATATGCCATTGCTAAGTCAGGATAAGGAGTTGCTTTTGCTAGTAAGAAAACACCTTCTACAACCTGTTCTCCAGCATCCGCGAAGAATGGGTCTTCTTTCACACCTGAGAAACGCTGTGTATTTCGGTTGATAGTCACAGCAAGTTGCCGAGCCATCAGTGCATCGCCTTCATTTGCAATGAAATCCAAAGGGTTGATTACACTACTGTAGGATTGTCCTGGCGCAAAAATATGAACAGCATAGCCTTTTACCGCAGCATAGGCAGCATGGGCTTCAAGCTGCGACCCCTTGTAGTCGTAGCAAAGTATAGGCAACCCTTGCTCGATCGCAGAGCGAATCGCAGGATCAATGATCGAGAATGTTTTGCCACTATTCGGCGCACCACACACGATCGTACCTTGCTGAGCATGAGGCAAATACAGCGTTGGCATCGTATCCAGAATTAACGTTTTAATTTCCGACCATATGTTTCTTAATTTTGGTGTTCCTGACCAGAGTGCGACCTGATTAGGTTTATCACTCTGTAATTGCTTTTGTGCCTCTCGCACGGCTGACCATTTCTCCCAACGCCCACCGAATCTACCTTTTGCTAGCTTACCTTTCTTTGAGTTTCCGAAAAGAGACATGAAGATCAGGAATGCGATCGCAATCAACAACAGTCCGCCTACTTCTGATGTCAATACCCGAAGTAATTCATCTCTCAGCGATTGCAGCGGATCGAATGTTGATCTTACTGTTGCTGTAACTGTGAACTCACAAACTGATATCGCTGTCCGTTGTAGCACCATTGCACAACCTCCATTTGCGTTTGTTGTCGTTGATTAAAGTTCAAGCAGGGCAAGCCGTTTTGTAGAGATTCTGTTGGCTCAATCAGTGGCTTTCCTTTGGGAGGATAAGGATCAAGATAAACTGCTAAAACCTGCTGATATTGATTTTCAGTTTGAATATATCCTTCGATCGCACAACCTGCCTTGCCACAGGTTGGATTCAGGTTAATGCGATTGGGTTCTAGCGCAACACGAGTATCAATCAGGTAGAGTGGCTGTTTCTGACTAGTTTGCTGAATTTTTAGCACTCGCATTCGTCCAACATCAACTGGAGAATTTGCACGTTGATAATCTTGCTGAAGTTGGTTTTGTAAATTTGGTAGAGCAGATTGTGATAAGTGTGTCCATTTCAGATTATTTTGAGCGATCGCAGAAGGAGTGCAAGCGATCGCAATTTGACTCACTAGCAATAGACCAATCCATAAAATCAGGCGTTTCATAGCACTCTCCTTCATAATGAGCCTGCATTCATCGGCTTATAGGCTTTTGGAATTGAAATTCCTAGCTGTTTCAGTGCCCACATCTGTTCTGAAGAAAGATAATGAGGCACTTTCGGATCGGATACACGCGCAGTAAATTGCTTCTGAAACTGTTCTTTGCCTCCTACTTTTGAAATCCAATGTTGATAGCGCTGTAGCTCTAACTCTCTTGCTAATGCAACTGGCATATACTGACCTAAAGGTTTCAACCCAGAGCCAAGATGATGCAACAGAAGACAGCCCACCTCATCGACTTGAATCAGCACGTCCCATCGATCTGAAGATTTCTCATTTGCAAACTCATAAATGGCAAGGAGATGATAGGTGCTGTCATTAGCTTTCGCAGTACCGAGAAGTTCAAATAATGCCCCTTCTGCTGGAATGCAGGGAATGATTTGGGCTGGAACCGTTGTTCCTTTTGCTGGAGTTGGCTGATTCGATCGTAGTGTTTGTGCCTGAAGTGAAGATGAAGTAGGCAGCGAGGAGAATTTCGCTGCTAGGAAGAAGAGCGCGATCGTCATCCCAATTATTAGTAGCCAACGAAATCTTCGCATCACTGTTTCTCCTTGCGAAAATATGGCATTGGATCAACGGGAGTTCTATTTTTTCTAACTTCAAAATGCAAGTGAGGTCCAGTGGAACGTCCTTCTGCACCTACTCCACCGATAACTTGCCCCTGTGCAATTTTTTGCCCAGTTTTCACAGAAATACGGCTCGGATGTCCGTAGTATGTCTTCAGTCCATTGCCGTGATCAATGATAATGAGTGTTCCGTAACCATCAGGATCAGTTCTGCCTGCGAATTCGACAACTCCACCATCGGCAGCTTTAATGGGAGTGCCCATTGGAACTGAAAAATCCAGACCTGCATGATAATGATCGCCTCGGTCAGCACCAAAGTAACCTCCTTCAGGAGTTGGAGCATCAGCACCTTCGGGATAGATCATTTTTCCAGTCGCTTTACCTGCTCCAGCACAAGCCAGTTGACCTTTCTTCTGTAATGCGCTCTGATAATTTCGAGCTAGCTCCTTGCCGTAAGTATAGATACTAAGACGACCATGAATGTCTGATGATCCGCTATCAATCCATCTCGGATCATCGCCTCCAAAATGAATCTGTCCGATGCGCTCGATTAGCCGTGTTCCTCTAAAAGGCTGATTAGTGCTTGGATCAATTTGTTGCATAGCAATGCGAATATTATTGCGTTGATCTTGCTTGAACAAAGCATCTTGGTCGGCTTGGCTGAAATAGTAAGGTAATTCTCGTTCTAGTGCTGCTCGGTAGCTTGCAGAATTATCATTGACATCTGCACGTTGAAGAAAATCAGAACCGCCAGGATGCCTTTGAATGATTGCTCTAACATCACTCCGAAAAGTCATGTATTGATAGCGTCCTAATCCTCGCCCATTCGCTTCAGGATCGTAGTACCCAGCCGATGTATAACCACCCTCAATACCACTCAGTCCATCAGCTAGTGCTGCCAAATCAACATTGCCCGAAATCTCGCCACAAAGAGAATCAGAAAGACTATCCGAAACTGGATCATCTCCTAATGGAATTCCTGCGGCTCTTGCTTTTTCAAACACTTCTGCTGGTATGGAAGCCTGAGTTGTTGCACCTCCTTGATTGTCTAGAAAGCCAACAAGTATGGGATCGCGCTCATGGTAGCTCATGAATGGAATAGGACCGATAAAGTAAGGTGTACACCCCAAATCGGCAAAGAGACTACGCTGACAAATACGAAAGAAAAGGGCTGTATCGACTCGCCCTTCTGATTCAATCACATCCCAAATCGCAACCTTAAAGAGTTTTCCGAAAGGATGTCGCCCTGTTGGTTCTTTGCCCCCGTTGACTGCACCTAGCACACCATGCCCACCTTGCACCTTCTGAAATTTTCCAGATACCCATTGCTTACCATGCAACGTCTGTACGCCTGTGAGTTCAGCATAAGCACAATTTTGCTGACATGGAACCTGGAATCCTTCTACATCACTGCCTGTAATCGTATTGGCACGATCGGTTTCTTTGGAACCATAAGCAATGTCGATTACCCCGATCGCTCCTCCTGCAACCAGCGATACTGGAAATTGGCTAAATGGAAGATCCTTGAGTCCAGGAATTTGGTTCACCTTTGAGTTTTGCCAGTTTTGTAAGTTGCCAATTGGAATATTGCTCAGCCCAGGTAGATCATTGATGCTGAAGCGATCGAGCTTAATCGTTCCGAGTTTGAGATTCTTAAGGTCTGGCTTCCATTGCAGAATTTCGTTCAGCGTCTTATCGAGTATTTCTTCTGAAAATTTGTGATCTAGCAACGCCCTAATGGGAGCAATTTGGCTCACTCTCAATTCACCCAGGTTTGGCATTGCTTGAACAAGGCTCTCCAGTGTTTGCTGACGAATGAGTTCAATTCCCTCCAAAGCCACGTTAGACAGGTCATATTTTGCCTGAGAGGATGCTGCAATGTACTGCAAATTCAGGTGTTGCAAATACAGGCTGTCTTGGAAGTCACCCAGTTTCAAATATTGATCGGGTGTCTGCCCTAACTGCCACTGTCGTGACAAATTGTAGCCAATCGCTTGCGACCATTCAGGCGGTGCGGAAAACTCTCCTGATTCAGCGATCTCAGGTAAAGAAGAAAAAGTAATCTGTGACCAATCTGGTGACATAGCTTGTAACCCCTCTTGCTCGTAGATTTGATAGGGAACAGTACTGTTTGAAAAGTTAGCAATGACTGCTAGAGAGTTGAGCAGTACTGTTGAGCAGATGAATACAAACCCCAATAGAAACGACAGCAAAACTCGAACGATTGTGTTGTTCTGCATATCACGCACCCTCCTGAGATACGATGAGTCGTGATGATGCACCTGATTTAGTTCGTTAGAAAAGTTTCATCCTGAACCACATTCAGCAGATCAAGCTCTCCCTCTGATTCAATTCCACGCAGTCTCTTGATATCGGTAGGCAGAAGTGGTCTTTGTCTGAGATCTTGAGAAAGTTCACGCGGCATCTGAACTGCCCGACTTACATAAACTTCAACAGGAATTCCTGCTTTCACATAGTAGAGATCAGGGCGTTTTTGAAGTTCTGCGATCGCACGTTCGTTTCGCTGAGCCGCTTGCTGAAGTAATGATTCTGTAACGCCTTGAAGTACACCTGCGACAACATTTGGACGAGATCTACGACTACTGGTGATAATGTTGCTATTGTTGACGATCACATCACTATCGGTACGATTGTACAATCCTGACACTCTTTGAACTGCGTTCAATGCAGCTATTTCTGTATCTTTGGCGGCTAGTTTTGCGCGTTTATCATCACGACGTTCAGCTAACAACGGTTCTCCTGATTGCCCTCGAATCTGAATAGCTCCTTTTGGTAAGGCAATTTCAGTCTGCTGCTCATTATGAGAGACAACGGCGGAAATTGCGTCTAGTTTGACCAGACCGTTATCAGAGACAGAATTCACTTGAGCAGTAACGTGAGTGCCAGCAGGTAAGGCAACACTACGATCGCTTGCCTGCAATGGTTCAGATAGGACAACTTCAACCTGCTCGGTGGAGTTTAACGGCTCTCGTTTGGTTGACTCCGCAAACTGATTAATTACGATCGGTGTTTGTAACGTTCCTTCTGCTGTTGTCCCAGTTGTCATCAATTGCAGGGCTTTTCCTCGCCCAATGACGACTGCCGCTTCGGGTTGGATGCCTTCCGCAGTTTCTAAAGACTTAACAGAGGCTAAATCGACTGGAGGTTCGAGTTTTCTAATCGATCGGGGCTTACTCCATTCGGGAGTTTTTTGAATCGGAGTAGAAGCTACATGATTGACAGGTTTTGCAGGCTGAGGCATTGCAGCAACTGTTGTTGGAGGCGTGATAATTCGAGGAATGGGTTGGGGCGGTGTATAACTGGGAGGCGAAACGGGAGGAGAGCTAACTATCGATCGTGGTGGTGCAGCAGCCACTGTTAAAGGTTTCTGAAGAGGCTGCTTAGTCGTTGTTGAAGGAGCTTTTCTCATGCGTTCCAGTTCGATACGTTGCTTTTCTAACGCTAATTGAGCTTCAACCTGACCCAGCTTTTCGCGTTGATCTGTTTGTGGCTTGTCCATTGTTGGAGATGGAGACGGAGAAACAGCAGCTTGATTTGTTTGATTTCCATCTTGTGTGGAGCGTTTACTACCGAGAAACATACCTGCAAACACAAAGATCGGAAGTAAAGAGCCTGCTACAACTACCAACTTCACGACTGGATGCCCTGAGATTGCTCTGGGCTGATGTGCTAATTCAGGGTCGAATTCTTCATCTGTTAGAAAAGTTTGCTGAGGTTGTGGCACTCTCGCCAAATTACGAAGCTCTTCAGGTGTGGGTGATTCTTGGCTCATCGTTTCTCTCCTTCAAATGGCAAAATTTCCTCGATTTCTAATCCTCGTTGTCTCAGTTGGTAAATGACTTGCTGATATTCAGAAGCGGAAGCAGGTAACGGTGTTTGAGGAACTTCGACCGCTCGAACAAAATACGAATGATTCCAGGGAATGGTATATCCGGCGGGATGTTCTCGATCGAAAAGAATCAAGCTGGCGACCATATTGACTTGCCATCTCCCGGATGTTCCTGCAAGTGCTTGTGGCTCAGAAACATGCTGCACTACTAGAACAGTTTTGGTATTTCCTGCCAACACACCATCGATCGTAGGCATTGCTGTCAGTTCTTCGAGAAATGATTCTCGGAAGTTGGATTGGGCATCGCTTGAAAGTACGAAAGAGGCTTGCCAAGCTGCTGTTGGAACTCGCTTATTTTTAACCTTGATGCCTTCATCCTTGGTAGCGGATTGAGCCTGCCCTGAGATCGAGGTCGTCATCTTCCCCGACCAAGTGTAGGTAAACGTTGCCCACTCAGTGATCAGTTGCCGAATCACTTGAGGTTCTCGATAGTTGGTGTCCGCCGTTCGCACTGCAAAAGCTTGTCCGTCAATCTTTTGTACCAGCGTTGGTGCAGGTTTATTAGCCAATTGGGACAGGGAATGTCCAACCCAAATCAGTCCAGCCGCTAAAATGACTTCCCCGATCGCTAAACCCGCAAATGCCAGGGGCAAGATGTCGCTAGAGTCGAACGACGATCGCTTCAGTCGTTGTCTGAGTTCAGAAATATGCATCATCTACTCCTATTTTTTCAGTCCGAGCCATGCAGCAGATCTCGCTACACCCCAAGTTGTGGAAATAGTTTGCAAAACGCCATGACCAAGAGCGCGATAAACGGCTAGACCGCCCCCAGTGGCAAGCGCAACCGCTAGAATTGGAGCTAAAATCGATAGTAAAACAACAAATCCAAAATCGCTTTCATATTGAGCCTGCGCTTTGACGACTACAGTTGCGATTAGACCTACAATCACGTTGTAGTAGAATTTCACCATTGCCAACGAGAACAACCCAATCAGCCAAGCCCAGAGTGGACGAATGCCGCTCGGCAGAACTGATCCAGCAACTGCAATCGGTCCGGTCAGAGCAGTCATAAGCATCGCAGCTTCCATCAAGTTAGCAAACGCCCATTGCCATGCTTTGAGAATTTGGCGAGCAGCGGCTTGTTGTGCTGTATCTGTCGTCGCAATAATGCTGGAATGCAGCAAAACGAATGGATCAACGTTGGCGACTGCTTCCGGTTCTCCAGCGTTTTTCTTAAGGGATTCACGAACTTTTAAGACATTATCCCACCAGCGTCTCAAACCATTCAGCGTTCCCTTACCCCATCCCTTTTCGTATTGTTCAACAATTTTTTGGGCTTGGTCAGTGGTCTTATCAATGCATTCTATTTGCGCTTTGCCTGTTTTTGCTTGGCATTCTGCAAAAAGCGACTGAATGGTGTGTTTAGCATCTGCTGTCAGCACAACATCCTGCACCGCATCGCGCATGGTCAATTCACCCATTTGCAACACTAAAACTTGCCGCGTTTGATCTTCAATCAAATCCCGAATTCCAAGCGTTAATTTAGAAAGCCAGAATCCATTTTGCCAGAGCAAGAGCAGCACAAGAATGAGCCAGGTTAACCGCTCGAATGCTGGGAGTAGACCTGTTGTAATCATTTCCCGTGTCCAAATGACGATGAAAAACAGAAATGCGCCAACAGCGATCAAGCTAGCGAAATAATTGATGCTGAGATACAGACTGTTATTTTGCAAGAAGATTGCTTTCCAATTGTCCTGCCATGCTACTGAAATTGCCTGACTCGATGCCAAGCTATCACCCACAAAATCTTTGCCACCCACGGCTGCTAAAAGTGAAAGAATCATTATTTCCCTCCTGATTCAGCATCAGAATACATTCCTGGCAGGTAGAGCGGCGATCGCGCTGCGGCTGCCGCTTCAATCAGACGATCTGATCGCTGCCGCCGATTCATCTCATCAATGCCTTCACTCAGATTGGCTTGATTTAACAGCATCATTGCTTGTTCTTGTTGTAATCCCAGCAGCGAAGCATGAGTTCTCCCATTGAGGATCGCTTGATCCACGAGCATATTTGCCATCAAGCCTTGCATCTGACTGTTATTTTTCATGACATCTTGCGTTACCGAGAGTGATTTTGCGCTTTCGGCTAACTGTTGAACTTGCTGCGCTGACTTTTGAGAATGTTGAATCGTTTGTCCCGTACTCTCAGTTGCGCTGACCATCCACTGTGTCCCGGTTTTACCTACCATTGGAGCCGCTGTCGATCGAGCAAGTGTTTGATCGTACAGGTTGGACAAATCGCGTTGGCGGATTAGCGGATTAAGCGTTAGAGCATCTTCAGCAGAGGCTGTTTGCGGAGGAGTTGGGGATTCTCCACGAACTTCAGTTGGATTCGGACCTGTTGTGCCGAGAGTTGCGATCGCAGTTTCAGACTGACCATTTGGTTGTTTGATAGTTTGATTCGCCAGAATTGAAGCGCAATGACTGTTAGGAAAACCAGGAATGGAAATCGGTAGTGAGCCAATATCTCCCATCAACTGGCAAATCAGATAATTTTCCACCACTTGCCCTGCTTGCCCTGGAATTTGCTTAGACCAAGGGCTTTGACCTTTTCCTAGAGCATCTAGAATTGATTGAGTGGGATCAGAGGGTGTAGAACTGGGTAGAGGTATGCTTTCAGACCAAGGAGGCTGATTACTTTGGCGTTTTAGCACTTGCGTCATCGTACTCAAAACGTCTGGTGCGCCAGGTAATAGTGAAGCAACCGCCAGTGAAGAGAGTAGAACAGCACCAAGCGTAACTCCGCCAACTCCACCAACCTTGAGCCATGTTTTAAGGGACATTGCATAAGCCTCCTTCAAGAATCTGAGTTGTTGTTAGGTTCATCAGTTGAAATCGGTAAACTTGCTTGCCCTAGCATCTTCAGAGAAATGCCAGAACGAACAGCATGGCTATACTGCTTAGCAAAAGCTGCCCAGCCCTCAAATTTGCTGGTGTACTGTGCCATAACTCGCGATCGCGCTTGTTGCTCAACAGGATTATTGGCAACGGCTGATAGCAGTTCTGACGATGGATAGAAATCACAATGCTGTAGTCGTTTGTCTATGTCTAAAAGCCAATGAGAACAAAGCCGAGATCGATCAGGTAGAAAACTTTCGTCAGTGTTGGGCATCAGCACCGACCGCTCATAGCCAAAAATCCGACAGTATGACTCAACTGCTGCACCCTGAATCGCGCCAATCAGCCGAGTGTTGAGGTTTTGAAGAATCTGCTGCCCCGCTGCTGAGTCATAGATTGCATCAGGATCTTGGCTGATAATGATAGTACGAATTCCTGCTTTTCCGCCAGTAGCACAAATCTGTCCAATGATTTGAGAAATCCCATCGTACTTGTACAACACAGAGCTTTCATCAATCACTAGCAGGCTATCAGAGCATTCCAAAGCACGGCGCAGCGCCAATGCTTGAGCAGATAATGCCAGAACTGCGGCTTCATCATCATTCGTCAAATTCCGCATTGCGTAGACGAGCAGTGGTGCATTAGATCGGATTGTGCTGGGTTGTGCGATCGCTCGTCCAACTGGACTTTCAATCCAAGACATAAGCTGTAATCGAATTTCTGCCAGGGCTTCAGCAATACTTCCAACAACCGTTAATCCAGACAGATCTAAATGCTCAAGCAGGCTGAGAAAATCAATAATGGTTGGCATCTTCTGCCATGCTTGGGTTCCGAATCCTTGATTGTAGGCTGCTTCGTATCGTTGTTCGATTTCAGGTGTTGCAAAAAAGATAGTGAGTGCTTTCCACAAAATTGCATGAATGCGTTTTCCAATTCGTTTATCATGTTGTGCCCCAAGAATCATGACCTCCAATGCTCGAACTAGAAAAGACAGGTAATTGCTCTTGCGAGTGTCTTGCTGCTCAGAGTCGAGATGGCGCAAATCGGGCATTTCAAAAAGGTTGTTAGCAGCCGTTCCTATATCGAACCAAGCTCCATTGCTGCCTAATAGGTTCACAAGATCTGTGAGAGTTGTTGTCCCATCCTCACGAGCGTAATCCAGGTAAACAACATTGAATCCATGTGCGATCGCACTTAAACAAATCTCCGAAAGTAGTGCTGACTTTCCAGTTCGAGTCTGCCCCCCGATAAACATACTGCGGTGCTGGAGAATGAAATCAATGTATATGGGCATTCCACCTTCATGTGCTAGCAATTCAACGCCATACTGATCAGTGGAACGGCTACAAACAAGAGGAAGTAACCCAATCGCTTCATCAGTGAAATACAGTTGTCGTCGATCACCCAGAACTCTTAACCAGGTAATCGGTAGGGTTTGAAGCCAAATCTTCCAAGCAATTTCTGTTTCTCGATTCAGTTCGCCTGTGCCAAAGTAACTGCTAAGTTTTTGGCAAGCTTCATTCAGTTCTTCGGGACTATTGCGGTGGATGCATACAACAAGCGCAACCCAGACCGGGGCAGAGCCTTCCCAAATTTTGGCTTGGGCTTCGGCTCCACCTTGAGCTTTGAGTTGCGCGACCACATCGATATTATTTTTGGACTGAGCGCGTTCTGTGAGGGTGAGATTCTGACGGGTAAGAAGCTGCAGACTTGCGCGGGTGGAGTGTTGATCGGCACGACTGATTTCGCAGACGAATTCGCAGTCAGGAAATTGAGAAGCTGCTCGCCATAGGTAGTAAAGTTGGTGTTCGCTACTGGCAAACCCTGCGGGCTTCGAGTCCAGTGTCATCACACCAACAAATTTGTTTTTGATATGGACCCAACTGCGATCGCCTTTCGGTGTTGAGCGTCGTCCTCGCTCTCCCCGAATTGAAACGGTCACAACATGAAACTGATCGTTTATGTCTTCGAGTAATTGGAATTCTCCGTTTCGTTCTGTCAACGTTATGTATTGAGGAATCGGGGGAGATGGAGAATGGTTGAACTGTGACCAAAGAACTTGCCATAACTGATCCACTGTTAATGGAATCGCTCCCAATCCCATCCGGGTATTTAGTTGCTGCTCCCACTGGAGATAGCCTGCTTTGAAGCCTTCTGCAAGAACGTGCTTGTAGCGTTCTGATTCAAGTTGAGTTCTACGTCCTTTCAGCGTTTCGTACTGTTCTACAAACCAAGAGATTGCACGTTCAATATTATCTGTTCGTTGTCCTTTCCCTGGCTCTAACGTGTAGGTAGCAAATAGCAGAATTTGCTTAGGCTGCCGAATTTGCTGTTGAGTGAGTTCATGAATTTGTCGTTGCTGACTGAACATCAGAAATTGCAATTCTGGACAGGTTGCTTGTTCTGCTAATTCGTTCAGTTGTTGCTGTCGAATCGAGTCATCAGCAAACGAACGGAAATGAATGCGTACACTTTCGCCTTCTAAGAATCCTCGTAAGCCAGCTTCTAGATTTGTCAGCACCGTTTCAATTTGCTCTGCTGGCATCAGTGTATGAATGCCAGGAATCAAGAAAGCAAACCGGAGACAAAAGCGATCGCGACCTTGCCGCAGTAGATAAGCTCCTACATCTCGCCCCCGCAGTTTTAGCCGACAGAGGCACTCCAAGTCTGATTCATCTTCAAATGACCTAAAAACGAGCCTTTCGACGTTGTGCTTTACTGTCATACGATGTTCCTGCTTGCAACGATCGATACGTCCGAAACTTGCAGATCCAGACTGGGACTGGGACAAATTTATTGAGTAGTTTCCAGTTCTTGTCTCCAGTCAGAATCCACCAACTGCTTGCACCCCAGAGTGAAAATAAGGCAACCCAAGTCAACCCCCAACCTAGAAGCATCTCGAAGATGAGATATGAAATGCAGATGCTAATTCCAATCGGGAACAACTGTCCAACTGGAATTGGGCCAAAGCTTGGGGGACTACCCAGGCTGGGATTAATACGACGAAACTGCTTAGATTCATGCATTGGTTTCTCGATGAAAGCTATCTCGTAGTTGGAGATGGAGTAGCAGTAGTGCTAGAGAGAAATAGCGAAGACATTCCTTCTATCAACACAACAACCATCAATACTGCGAAAGCGTTCCAGGCAAAGGGCTGCCAGTTTTCACCATGTCTTGCTTTTTCTAATGCCAGCATTACAAATGCTGCACCCAATATGAAGGCACTGATTCGTAGAAAGCCGAAAATGAGCTTGATCATTGCATTATCAATGTACTGCCCAAAAATTGATGTCGTATAGTTTTCAGCAGTGTCGAAGATAGCAGCATTCGCAGGCATCACAATCAGAGCAAATAAGCTCATACCCAAAAGGACACCTATCCATTGTCGATCGCGAACAATTGTGATCAGTTCAGGCAATACTTGCAAGATGATTGCAGCGAATGCCACGTAAGCAAAAATAATCAATCCTGCGAGCAAGAATCCTGTTGAGCTTGTAATACAGGCGCAGGCGACAACCATGCTGCTTAGTAATTCAATAAGCAGCAATGACCGTCTTGGAGCTAAAAACAGCAACTTTCGCTGTTTTGATCTCTGAGGAAATCGAAACATAAAATTCTCCTACAAAACTAAGAAAGTTTGAGGCAGATTCGTGATTCTCAAATAGGTGAACAAGGAAAAACAAGCTTTTCCACATCTCAATGGACATCAAAACTGCGTTGTTACAGAAACAAGATGTGGCCAAATGGTTATTGGCTTAGACAATCTGGAAATCTCCAGTGGCTAAACAAGTTAGCGAAGTTTACTTCTCAATTCCGGGTAAGTGTTTGAGCGACTCTAAAGCTAGCTCAAGTCGCGCCGCTAATGTAGAAAGCTAAAGCTCAAAAGTTCTCTAACCAAGAAAGATACAGTCTGTTTTAAATGCTTGGTGTAGAAGAACACGACACAAACGTACTGATTGGCAGATGCTTTCTATATGTTCTAGAGCAAATTACGAACACGTGCAATCCATTCACGCTATATTTTTACATAACTTAAACACTTTTCTGTAATACAGTTCTCATAATAAATTCTAAAATTTTGCAAAAAATCATCATCCCCTGATATTCCAAAATAGTTAAAACTTTGCATATAAACAATTGCTTTATACTGCAAACTCTGCAGAAGAAATTATAAATTCAAAACCTGTAGTTAAACTCTAGTACGGTTGTTAATTATAGGAGAGCCTGTTCCAATTGCGCTACCCATAAAATTTATGAGCTTTTCAATCATCATAGGCGTACCTCACTCATATAATTACATGTCTTAGTTCATCGACTGCTTAACTCGCTCTACCTGTTTCGGTGCTTTCATCTCAGTGAATAGCTTGATTGATTCTTGAAAATTTGTTTTGCTCAATTCAACCTTTCCTTCATCCTGATAAACCAGACCAATTTGATAGTAGGTTTCGGCAAGATTACGCTTCGCCCCGATTTCATCTAAAAGATTTCTCGCTTCAGAAAGAAGCTTATGCGCTTTACAAAAACTTCTCTCTTGTCGGCAATGACTTGCCATGCCAACCAATACTATTGCTTGAAGTTGAATGAAATTAATTTTGACAGAATACTCTACAGCCTGCTGATACATTTCCATCGCGCTATCTGGGATTCTTAGGAAATTAAATGCTAACCCTAGAGCATATAGCCTATAACCAGTGCTTCGTATTCCGATTGGAAATGCCAAGTCCTTCTGTACTTCTTCAATTAATCGAGCCACAGCCTCTACATTGCCTAAAGATATGTGTAAGCACATCAAACAATATTTGGCTTGTACTAAAAATTTCTTTGCATCGATACTTTCAGCTAATGTAATTGCATAACTGTAAAGTTTCATTGACTCTTCAATTTCCCACAGATCTTCTTTGCAAAGCCCCAAATTGATCAGAGAGAAGATTTTAGTATGAATTAGGTTAAATTCATCTGCCAACTCTAGAGCTTTCTCATTAAATAAAATTGCTTGCCTAACATCCCCCGTGAACCAGTAAGCTTCTGCTAAAGCCAAATAGAGATGGCACAAATGGCAACCAGCCTTAACACGATCTATGATCAGCCCAGTTGTAGAGATTGCCTGTTGAAATAAACTCAATCTGAGCAAAGAGCTACTCAAATTACAGACTAATTCCCTACCTAATTCAAAAGTATCTACCGTTTTGACAATTCTTTCTTTTAGTAGCGTTAAACAAGCTTGTTCAAAGTCTTCAATTTCTACATAATGATGGTAAGCTTCTAGCGCCTTTAAAGCATGCTCCGAAGAGATAATAATAGAAACGCTGTTTGTCCAGAACTCTGCTGCTTTCTGATTAGCCGTGTGCCAATCTTCACACACTCTCAATCGCTCAATTGCCTCACGCCGAATTACTGGATGTAACCAAAACTCCCCATTCTCGATCTCAACTAGAGATCGCTCCTGCAAAGCTTTCACTGTCCGCTTTCGCTGATTCTCTGGCACATCCCACAGCAAGCATAAAACACCTTCCATTGAGACCGTTGGTACATCTTGGTAGCGATAGCACCCCAGACGGTAGAGTAGTTTGTAAGCATTTGCATCAATTTGCTGTAATCGATTGAATTGGTCGATCACCAAGTCTTCCAGATCTTGCTCAATTATCAAATCATCTTGGTTCTCCTGCCAATACGCTGCTACGTTGCCTGAGTAGTCTTGATAGATGATACGACTGATGAGATCCATCGCTTTTGCATTACCGCCATAAGCATAGTGCAAGGATGATAACGCTACCATTTCCACCTCGAGCTTCTGCGCCTGAAAAAACTGCTCCCAAGCAGATGTACTTAAGCTCCTCAAAAGATAATTTTGCACAGTCACGCTTGGCTCATGTAAGCGTTCACGGCTAGTCACTAAAGTCAGCGATCTCACAGATGGATCAGCTAACATCCGCAGTAACTCTACATAGCGACGATGCAGTTCAATGAACTTTCCGGCTGAATCTAAAGCGGGTTCCAAATTATCAATTAAGATGCCAATACGATCGCGTTGCAGTTTGCGCTTAAGTCGATCAATAGACACTAAAAATTCTCGCCCTGGTTCTTCTCCTATTTGCCGCAGTTTTTCCTCAATGAGGCTTTCGACTGACGCAATATCTTTGGTTTCTTTCGCGATCGGAAACTCTAAAATAGTTTCAAATTCTTGCTGAAGATACCTCCGTGCCAGTGTTGTTTTGCCAACACCTCCTCGTGCTTGAATCACAATGACCTTGATATCCCGCTGAACTAAGGTGTCGAGATCCGCAATTGCACTTTCACGCCCGATGAAATTCGGATCGAGCCTTGGTGTAGCTAAATAGCTGGACAAGACATAATCCTTTTCTTCTAGAGTTGAGGCAACGGTCTGAAAAAAGCGTTCCAAAGTACGTCGATCAACTCTATCCTCTGCGTTCAAAACTTTAGCAATAGTGCTGGGATCGAGACCCGTACGATCGCTCAAATCTTCCAGCGTGTATTTCTCACCAAAATTCTCGGTCTGTTCTGCCTGCCGGATTGCGGTTTGCAGCTTCTGCTGACCATCAGCAGTTAAAACTACACCACGTTTTCGGCGTTTGGGAATCTCTTGGCTCATAGGCTTACGGGGATTAACACCAGGTTCAGGAAGTTAAGACAGATTTTCAGGAAGTTAAGGAATTTCCCTGATTTTAAGTGATACTCTTAAAATTCTGGATGCAAATTCTCTAAAAATTAAAAATTGAGGCTAACAAAGGCTCTCAGTCGTTTTTGGCTGGAATGCTCTAAGTTCAGAATTAACGCCCCGATGTTCCCTGGAACTCAGAAGACGAACAGGAGACACTGAACTCATCGATTCAATCACATCACCGGAGTTTGAATTATGAGTTTGCTCTACCTTCCTGAAACCGTTGAACTGTTTCCCCACGTTCTCTCTGCAACTGTTGATGAGACGATCTCTGCCAATGCACCTGGACGAGTTGAATTTCAGGCAAGCTACTGGTTTGCAGAGTTTTATCAAGGAAATTATGGGGCGATTGAACCGGGAACCGTTGTACAAGTAGTTGGGCGAAGAGGACTAACATTGCTCGTACTGCCCTTGGCATGCGAAATGCCATCGCCTCAAAAGCGCAAGCTCTCACAAGGCAGCGGAAAACAGAGATCATCCTTGAAGTGGTTGCAGTTGCTTGGTTCCATCTTTGTTTAAATATCTGGGAATTTATCAATTTGAACAAGTTCATAGCGTGAGTTCCCAATCCTCTAGATTTAGTCCTGCAATGCGACTAAATTCCTGGGTGTTGTAAGTTACTAATGTGAGATAGTTGGTTACCGCGATCGCAGCAATCAAGAGGTCGTTAGAACCGATCGAAGTTCTCGAAGTTGCGAATTGAGTGCGGATTTGACTAGCAATCCGGGAGACACGATCGTCGAATAGCAGGGCTAGCGAATTGGCTGAAGAATCGTTCTAAAGTTGCTAAACTTCTGGCTTGTCTGTCACTTCGATAGGCTCCGTAGTATAAGTTCGGCTTTCACCACACTGCACAAGTAGATGTCTTGGGGTTGAAACATGCAGAGCCAGCGAGCGACAGGAGAGGCTTGTCCCTAGTTGATGAGTTGGGTGCAAGTGTTAGTATGACGCAGATGGGACACTGTAGCTCTTCTCGCATTGCACATTCTAATTGTTCTGAATGCACCAGCGGTTCTTTCTCCCAACTGCCTAGAACTTCTTAAAAAACAGGCATTCAACCTGATGTTTGTGCTGGAGTAGATGTTTCGACTGAAGAAATAGGCTGAACAATGGCTTCCTAATCAGAATTGGTGATATCGAGAGGAAGTTGTAAGTTTAACATTCCGTCTTCATCAATATGCGAACGTAAAGTAATACTTTCCATACTACTCGTTTGAACTTTTGTATTGCCTCGATCGCTCTACTCGATCAACCTGCTTAGGAGCTTCTACTTTGATGAAGAGCTGTATAGCTTTCTGGAAGCTTGTCTCTTTTTTCTCATCGTCTCCCCTTGCTTGATAGGTTAAACCAAGCTGATAATAAGCTTCCGCCAGTTCGAACGCAGCGCCTATCCTATCGAGATTTTCTATACTTTCTAAATGAATTTGAATAGCCGAACTGAATTCTCCTTGTTCTCTTTTTATTTCAGCTAACCTAGTAAGAGTTATTCCAATAAGTTGATTAAAATAGCTCTTTCTTGAGAAAGATATAGTTCGTTGATACATTTCAAGAGCTTTTTCTTGCTCACCTAAACTCTTAAACGCTTCTCCCAAAAAATACAGCCTATATGCCGTACCTCTGATACCAAGCTTTACCTTTTCTAAGCTTTCGTAAGCTTGATCGGCAAAGCTTCTAGCTTTTTCGTAATTATCAGAAATTGAGTATAAAAAGGCTAAAACAGAGAAAGCGACTCCTGTAAACCTTTCAACATCTACATTAGTACTGATTCTATAGTAAGGCAAATTGCCGTTCTCAAATAATTCTATCGAAGAATCAATCTCCCAAAGGGCTAAATTACAGAGCCCTAAATTTACGAGAGAAACCAGTTCAAGTTTTATTATGTTTAATTCTTTAGCAATCTCACCAGACTTTTTATGGCAATAAATTGCTTTTTTTAGCTTACCTGTCGTCTTGTATAAATCTCCCAATATATTGTAGAAAAGACTTAGATTAAACCCTATTGGCATGCTATCTACAATTTGAGACATAGCTAAGATAATTTGCTGTGTTAGCCCAAGTCGATGAAACGAATTTCCAAGACTAGCTCTTAACAAATCCTCACGCACAATTCCTCTTAAAGTGTCATTATTTCTAGTTTCTAAGATGACATATGCAGCTTGTTCTAAATCATCAATTGAAACGTAATGATAATAGGCTTCAAAAGCAATGAGGGCATCTTCAACCGTTTCTATAGTACTAATGCTTCCTGTCCAGAACTTAGCTGCTTGCCGATGCGATTCAGTAAAACCTCTGCTTGCTTTCAACTGATAAACCGCCTCTGCCTGAATCGATGGATGCAATGAGAATTGTCCTTCTTCGATTTCTATTAATGATCGTTCTATTAACAATTTAACTACTCGTCGTCGTCGATTTTCGGGTACATCCCAAAGCAAGCATATCAATCCTTCTGATGGCACTGTCGGTACGTCCTGAAACCGATAGCAGCCCATGCGACATAGCAGTTTATAGGCATCTAAATCATGCTGTTGTAACCGTTCAAATTGTTGAGCAACTAAATCTTCCAACGCTCGTTCAACGAACAAATCCCCCTGATTCGCTTGCCAATATGCTGCTAAGTTTCCGCTAAAATCGGCTTGTACCACACTGCGAAGAATTTCCATTGCTTTCGCATTACCTCCATAGGCTCGATGCAACTCTGCTAATGCAGATTCATCTTGCTGAATGCCATAATGCTCGAAAAACTGCTTCCATGCTTGCTGCTCCAAACTCCGCAGTAGGTAATGTTCAATGCCAAAGTCAGCTTCCTGCAAACGTTCACGGCTAGTCACCAAAGTTACAGATTGTGCAGCACGATCGGAGAGTACACGCATTAGCTCCACATACCGTCGATGTGCTTCGATAAATCTGCCTGACTGATCGAGAGCAGGTTCTAAGTTATCAATGAGAATTCCGATTTTCTGACTCGGATCTCGTAATTTTTGCCGCAATCGCTCCAGCGTCACTCCAAATTCGCGTCCTGGCTCTTCATCAAAGTAGCGTCGCAACCATTCTTCAATTACGCCCTCAACTGACGCAATGTTTTGAGTTTCTTTCGCCATCCAGAGTTCTAACACCAGATCGAAGCCCTGGGTTTTGAGATATTCCCAAGCTAGAGTCGTCTTACCAACACCTCCCCGTGCTTGAATTACAATCAGCTTTGCGCCGCGACGAACTAGTGCATTCAAATCCGCGATCGCATCTTCTCGCCCCACAAAATTAGGATTGGGTTCAGGAGCCGAGATTGTTTGTGTCGATCGCAAATCCGCTTCTTCCAACTGCAAGCCAAATGCCCGAAAGAAGTCTTCAATCTTGCTGCGATCGGCTCCTCCCTTTGCATTAAGAATCTTGGATGATGTACTGGGATCAAGCCCCGTTAACTCTTTTAGTTGTTCCTGAGTGCAACGCCGCTCATGCTCAAATTCCCAAGCTCGGATTGCCTGCTTGATCTTCTCCTTACCCGCATCTGTGAGAATCCGCCCTCGATCGCGCTGCCTAGCCATTTTTGCTCATGTCGTCTGCTTAACTTCCGGTTAATGCTTATTGTGACGAATTTCTGGAAGATAAGGCAAACCAAACCGAAAAAGAATAGAAACAAATAGTAGATTTGTTCGAGTTTCCGTCAGTCCTAAACTTCCTGCTTAACTCCCTGAGTTTCACTAGCTACATCTTCACCAAATCCAGATACTGAAATCAGTTCAAGATTTTGGAGGTTGGATGATGATTCAAGATTGCCAAACTTCCCTGGTGATGTATCCAAAGAGTGCTTCGCAAACAATTCAGCAAACGACTCCTTCGATTTCCCAATCTGCGGGGCGGCTATCCACGCCTGTTCCATCGACTCCTCCTTCAGTTTGGGTGAGCGACTTCTTTTGGATCACACTGGCAATTTCAATTCTTATTGGAGTCATTTTGGAGAAAGGGAATAAAAAGTGAAGCTCGTTAACAGCGATCGCTCTGAAAGTGAGCGATCTCTTTAATTTTTGCAATAGAAACTCGAAATCAAAGGACTTACGCAATAATAGGAAGGTCTATTCTCTGTAACTGGCTTAAATGCAACCACTTGACCCACTTCAAGTTAAACGCCAAGTATTGCAGGAAGAGTATAGCCTGCTGAGTGAGAAGCGGTTGGAATTGGGACGGAGCTATGCGATCGCTGCCGATCCCAGTATGCAGTTTCAATTGAAAAAGCAAATCGCTCAGGTTGATGCGGAATTGGAGGCAGTAGAACAGCGACTGGATCAACTTGACCGAATTTCACAGGACGGACGATTATATCAGGCACTCCTGAAACTGGGATATCGCAAGCAGGTACAGGTCTTTCGCAAGTTTGTTCAGAGCAACCCGATCGCGACTTTTCTCATTTATGGCTCTCCTGACTATGGACAGCGGTGGCTGCTCAATCGCTTGGTCGTGCAGCATATTCAAGACAGTATCGCTGGGAAGATCATCAAGATTAACCTCAGTCGCATTGCCAGACGCAGTGATGTCGCTGCTTTATGGCGAGAACTGGCTGGACGTACTGGACTGGGGCGGCAGGGAACGATCCCAGAAATTGTCGAACGCGTGTATCAATGGTGGAAAACTCAAAACGTCTTGCTGGTTCTCTATGAAGTTGACTTTCTACCAGAGGAATTTTTTAGCGAGTTATTGCGGAACTTTTGGGAACCCTTGGCAACGCGAGCTTGGGCAGAGGGTAACCCGACCAGCGACTACAAACTTTTGATGTTCTTGGTGGACTATGACGGTTGTGTAGGTAACTGGAATGTTCCCTTTGCTGAACAACTGAATTCTGCGTGGCACCCCGCAATTCCCGTCAAATTGCCGCTCATTGCCGAATTTACCGAAAGCGAACTGCTGAACTGGCTAGAGTATTCAGCCGATGCCTTGCCTGTGGAGTTGTTGGACGAGCCTGACGAAACCGTGCAAGGTATTCTGGAGAACAGCGATAATGGCATTCCAGAGCCGACATTGGGGGAAATTTGTCGGCAAGCAGGCTCTGATTGGTATGAGAATGAGGAAAAATGGTTGAAACTGTAAACTCACACTCACTGGAATACACTGGAACGAAGCAGCCCAACCCAATGGAGGGGATGCCTTATCTGCCGAGCCGAGAACTCGTCGAAGCCGTGAACCTAGCAATTTATCTGGAGCGCCCGCTATTGCTCAAGGGAGAACCCGGTTGTGGCAAGACTCAACTCGCGTCAGCCGTCGCCTTTGAGCTAGGACTGCCATTGAGAAATTGGTACGTTAAATCTACTAGTCGGGCAAGGGATGGGCTGTATACCTACGACGCGGTGGGGCGTTTACGGGATGCTCAACTGGCAGGTTCAGGTCGGTTGACCGAGGAACAGATGCAGAAAGCGGATGACCCTGTAACCTATGTTCGATGGGGACCTTTGGGACATGCTTTCTTAAATGAGCAACGAACTGTTGTCCTGATTGATGAGATCGATAAAGCGGATATTGATTTTCCCAACGATTTGCTGCTGGAACTGGATAAACAACAGTTTCTCGTGGAAGAAACGGGAGAAGAGATTACTGCTAAGGTTCCTCCGATCGTGTTCATTACTAGCAACGATGAGAAGGATTTGCCCGATGCCTTTCTCCGTCGTTGTTTATTTCATTTCGTTGAATTTCCAAAGCACGATCGCTTAATTCAAATCATTCTTTCACGCTTTCCATCGGCTCCAGAGGAATTAGTGGATCAAGCAGTTTCTCGATTTTTGGAGTTGCGGGAGGAGATGAAGCGGGATAAAGGAGAATCTGGAAAGAAGGTCAGTACCAGTGAACTGATTGATTGGTTTCAGGTATTGCGTCGTTATCCTAAAGACGAAGCGTTGGGGCATCTGGGGGGACAACTGCCATTTCCGGGTGTGCTGCTTAAGAGTTGGGAAGATCACATTCGTTATTTGAGGTTGGGTAAACGTGGATGATCTGCCGCTCCTAGAACTATTTACCCGCCTGCGTGAAGCCGGAGTACCACTAGGAATTTCGGATTACGAAGCAGCAGTTCGCGCCGTTCAGAAGGGATACGGACTGCCCGATCGCGCTGCTCTTGCTCGTCTCTGCCAAACGCTGTGGGTTCGATCTCCCGATGAACAACGATTGTTGGACTATTATTTTGAGCAAATCATTGGGAGCGCAAATGTATCTCAGGCTGATCAAGTTGAAAATGAAACGGCTACTCATACTCCACAGCAACGAAAAAAGCGTCTGATAGCTCTCTACGCTGGACTAGCCAGTATTGCTATTTTTGCGGTTGGGGTGGTGCTATCATACAACAGGCAACCGAAGGCTGTGCAGCCTCTCCCATCTCAGTCATTAGCTCCCACAAAACTGCCCTCTGTTTCTGTTACTCCCAAGCCATCTCCGTCCCCAATTCCGCCAGCGCCTAGTTCACAAAATCGATTTCCTAACGAATTCGTTTGGGCGCTGCTACTGCTTTTAGCGTTGGGGACTCGAGCCTTTTGGTACTTTCAAGCTTGGATAAAACGTCGCCATAAAGATCGAGAACAACCTGCAAAACCCACACAATCTGACAATCGTGCTAAGTTGACCTCCGATTTGCTGCGAGAAACCCATGATGCTGTGCAGGTCGCTCAAGCTGTACAGCAAATCACGAATCAGCGTACCGATCGTTCCCGCGTTCGCTTTGTTTTTTCGGGCGACTACCTGCCTGTTACTCAGCGTCAGATGAAGCAAAGTTGGCGATACCTACGTCGTATGGTCAGAGAAGGGGTTGCTACAGAATTAGATATTGAGAGAACCATTCAGCAAATTGCGCGAGAAGGAATGTTGTTGCATCCGGTTCTGATGCCTGAACGAACTAATCGGACAGAATTGGTTTTGCTGATTGACCAAGATGGCTCGATGGTGCCCTTCCATTCTCTATCTGCTCGTTTAGTCGAAACAGCCTTACGAGGAGGACGACTGGGCAAGACTGGAGCGTATTATTTTCATAACTGCCCCGTTAGATATCTCTACTGCGACCCAATGCATCAAGAGGGTGAGCCAATTGAAGATGTGCTGAAAGGGTTTCGACGCGATCTCACGTCAGTTTTGATCTTCAGCGATGCGGGTGCGGCGCGGGGTGGCTTGAGTTGGGAACGGGCAGAATTAACCGCGACGTTTCTGCGACAGCTTAAAGAGCATGTGCGGTATATTGCTTGGTTGAATCCAATGCCTCAATCACGTTGGGAGACCAGTACTGCAAGAGAGATCGCGCTTCAAGTACCAATGTTTGAGGCAACTCGTCAAGGGTTAGATGATGCGATCTCTGTCTTACGAGGACGCTATCAATTATCGGCAGAAGTGTTGGGAGGGAAAAAATGACTGGCACGCAATTGCTCTCTAATTCCGTCAAAAGCCTCTCTGCTAAACAACGGATTGCATCCTTTCGTCAACGCTTTGGTGAAGGACATTTCTACTTAGCCTGCCATGCTGCCATGCCAGCCTCACTTACTCCCGATCTACTCTATTCGCTCTGGGCAAACTTCCAACGCGATACTCATGGAGATACGATCGAAATTCCCTGGATTGCTGTTGCTGACTTCATGCTGTCGAGCCTATTTGAGGAAGTAGGACAGGAACTTTACGAGATCGATCAAGAGGTTCAGGATGAACTCCTGAATCAGCTCCAGCAAGATTCTCGCTTGGGAGTAGAGCGAATTCGAGAGCTAGCTGATTTTGTTATGGCATATGTTGAGCAGCAATTAGATAGCCCAGATTTGGATGTACGAGATCTAGCGCAAGGTCAGCAGTGGAGAGCCTTAGCCTATAAAAAGCCCTCTGAAGCTGCCCATAGTATTGCAACTGTATTAGCCCAACTTCCATTGAGTGATAAATCTGAATGGATTCGGATGGATGCACTAATAGGGAGCTTGGCAGAACCTCTATCAGCCTATCAACCCTTACTCAACTACATCCGGGCGATGGCAAGCTTGGCACGGGGTAATCTGGATGCTGCGATCGCTCAGATGGCTAAAGCGGTAGATGCCAATGATCAAGTGCGCGTTGAGGGCAGTAATCTCCCTATCCCAGACATACTGCATGGAAGGTTGCCAGATCTGACTGAGCCAGATGCATCGCCTGTGCCGCCTCGGAACAAGTTTATCTTGCCTATTGCGATTGCTGGAGGAACGGTCGTTTCGCTATTGGGTCTGATCGGAATACAGAATGGGCTACGATCTACTAACTCCCAGAAGCCTACATCCACAGGTTCAGTTATTCCGATTCCGTCACAACCAAGTAGCTCTTCAACACCCACCCCACAGGCAAAAGCACAAACATCGATTGCTTCTCCGTCAGTTGCATCACCAAAACCGCAACTACAGAAGACATTGCCAGCAATCATACAAAGCCCGGTCACTTTACAATCTCAGCCTTTAGCCTCTTCCCCCAGGCCAACCACTACTGCTAGAGCAAATCCTAATTCGCAGTCTTCAGTTGCCTCATCCGATTCACTGCTTGTTCAATTAGATCAACCTCCTTTATCAGCCACACAGTCTCTTACCTCTTCTCAAACTCCTCAACTTTCACCTCACAGTGAAACCACCTCACAACAATCTCCGCTAACTGTCGTAGTCAAGAAAATTAAAGTATTCGGTAACACCGTTTTTGGTTCAAAAGATTTAGACCCTATAACTCGTCCCTTGGAAGGAAGAGCGAGTACAGATGAAGACTTGAAGAGTGTTGCCAGTGCAATCACTGAACTTTATGTGAGGAATGACTACATAACCTCTGGAGCCTATCTGCCACCTCAGAGGATTGAAAACGGTGTTATTAGCATTCAGGTGATAGAAGGAGCACTTGAAAAAATCAATATTGAAGGTGCCCAGAATGACGATGCTGATTACATTCGTCGGGTTATAGAACAAGGAATCTCTGTACCTTTGAATAGGAATCGTCTAGAAGCGCAGCTGAGGTTGGTGCAGGCTGATCGAAGATTTCTAAAAGTAGATGCCGTACTTAGTGCTGGAAAGCAACCAGGCCAGAGTGTTCTTGTCGTTCGAGTCACTAAAGTTGATGATTCAAATAAGCCAATCGGAAGAGCATCAGGAAATGGTAACCGATGAAAATTTTTACTGATTATTCTACTACAGTTCAACGCTCTCATTTCCCACAAGTTATGGATTTTTTCATTAGCTACACAAGCAACGATCACACCTGGGCAGAATGGATTGCTTGGGTATTGGAGGAAGCTGGCTATTCAGTTGTGATTCAGGCGTGGGACTTTCGACCTGGTGTTAACTTCGTGCTGGATATGCAGAAAGCAACCGAGGCGAAACGCACAATCTCTGTTCTCTCGTCGCTTTACTTGCAAAAGCCATTTCCCAAAACCGAATGGGCGACTGCCTTTGCCCAAGATCCAACCAGCACAAACCGTAAGCTCATTCCTGTTCGTGTGGAAGACTGTCATCCTTCAGGTCTACTCGCTCAGATTGTTTATGTCGATGTATTCAACTGTGATGAAGCCGAAGCACAACGAAGACTTCTATCAGCCGTGAGAGACGATCGCATGAAGCCCGTGCAACGTCCCACCTTCCCAGGTCGATCTCAACGCACAGTGACAGAGCATATTCCGTTCCCTGGTCAACCTGAACCCACACCTCTGCCTAAATCTGTACCCGAAAGCTCTCCTGCTTCCAACCTTACCCCTTCTCAGCGTCGCCGCTTGCAACAGCGTCAGGATACTTTACAAGCAGAATTGGATTTGAGATCTGAAAAACTGAAACAGCTACGCAGCAGTTTGGCAATTGAAACCAGTCCAGCCATCAAATTTCAGTTGCAGAAGCAAGTCGAGGATGAAGAAACTCAGCTAACCGCTCTGGAATCTGAACTGGAGACGATCGAAGAATTATTGCGATCGCGTTAGTCATCACTTGCGAAGAATACGATCGCGACTTGATAAGCTACCACTAAAGAGCATGTACGAGATTCAAAGTTCTAGTGCTGATTTACCTTGAGGTGGGATCTCTCGTGCTTGTTGACGAAGTCGCACTGCCTCCTGCCGGAAACGTTGCATATCTTCCCTTGTGACGAGAGACTTTTCAGCATTTTGAGATCGTTGATCCAATAATACATGCCCTGCTTTTTCCACGGTTAGCTTTTGTGATTGGCAATAATATCGCACCCTGTAATCAGCCACTGGAGAGCAATACTGATAAATCGACTGCTCGTCAAAGGTTGTGGATTCCCCTTTGTATTTGACAATCGTTTTCGCATCCTTAGCAAACTGCTCAACCATTGCTCCATAGTTATCCGCATCGATTTTCATATGTGCGATCGCGCTATCTGATAACTTCACATCCGAGTTCCGAATCGTACTATCGCTCTGAGATTCTGGTGTTTTCGCTTTGAAGTCTTCTGCCAATATCTGAATTCGATCCAGATAAGGCTGACTTCGCCCCGTTTCCCGTGCATAAAAATACCAGCGTCTGAAATCGAGCAAACAAGGCATCAATGGATTTGTTGGGCTTTGCGCTTGTGATGAATCATTGCTTGACTGATGAGATTGGCTCTCAGCCCGTTTCGCAACACTCCGGCTCCCAGCAATAATCTCTTGCTTGTCCGCTTTTTCAGATGGAGACTGCCATCCATCCTCTCTTGCCCATGCACCCAGCGTTCCGAGCGTCACTCCCCCATTTTCATGCAATCGATTCCAAACATACTCACATTCCCCTGGCTTGTATTTCGCGCTCTGGGCACTCCAGCGATCCCACTCTGCTAAAAGCATTGGATCGGCACTGTGTAATGCCATTCCCACTTTGAGCCACATTCCACGATCGTCTGCCCGCTCAGGATGTAGTGCTGCCAAATAGCTCATTGCCCAATCCCGATCACTCCAATGATTGTGATGTGTGGAGGCTTGGGGTGTGTGAGCAACAGGTTCATGAGTTTGAGTAGTTTGGATGACCATTTGTTCAATCATCCAACTGGGTGCGATTGCGATTTCTGACTTTTCAGGAGAAAGCAACCACTGATACTGTCCCGTTGTAGGATGAGCCGACGGGGGCAAAACAGAAAGCAATCCTTGCCATCGCAACTCGACCAGTTCTCCCTTGCCGTCATCTCCCTTGACTCCTGTAGAAAATTTCCGGCTCTTGATCTGTGACCAAAACTTCTGTGGAATCTGGAATAAATGTTGTGAGCGCCCAGGTCTACCTGATGTAAACGATATCGTCTCAGGCAGGGCTGCTCCACCGGACAATTCGAGTAATTTTACTTGTGCCGATGCACCATCGAGATCGATCGCGACGATTCCACCAGATACCTGACCTAACCGAAGTGCATATCCTTTTGCCCCTTGCTCGATCTCTTGAATCAATTCTGCTTTCGATAGCGGTGGTTCTGTCTGCCAACCTGAACGATACGGCGCTTTCTCACCATCTACAGGCGTTAATGCCCAAGTTGCCGGAATTTGGTTCAATCCGTCGATGAGAGTTTGTTGGCTTGAGTTTGAATCAAGGTGAGCAGTCGCAGACAGTTCTGTTGTCGTTGGTAAAAGGTCAGCAGTAGATGAAATTGGCACAGATAACTTCGTTTGCCAGGTTGGATCAAGAGACGGGCTGAAGTCAACGCTGTCGAACAATCGACCTTGCTCCATTTCCTCGTCGTTTTGAATCGTTGTTGCGGTTTGTTCATGATGATGAAGTCCTAAATCATTCTGAAGTTGGCTCGATTCAATTGGTTGAATTACGATTGGCTCTGTTTTTCGTTGCTCTACCTTCTGCATTTGAGGCAATACAATGCCTAACATTTCCCGTGCCTTGTGTCGTTGCTCAAATGCAATAAGTTTTAGCCCTTTCTCCTCATACAGGTAAGCCACAATAGAAGTTATGCGTTCGGGTAGCACTGTTAGCGTCATGGCATCGCCCGTTGAGATAAATTCGGCTTCTGCTAATGCCATCAATGCCTTGTCTAGGAAATATTCGCCTCCCTCTGCTCTAGATCGTGCTGTTTGTAAGACAATGCCATCTCCTTGCCGTTTACGTTGAGCTTTCAGGATGAGTCCTTTGTCAGGCGTTTTGAGTTGTCCCTTACGATCGCTTCCCTCAAACAGAAATTGAATTGCTTCCTGTGGAGACGGCATCGCAACAGGTTCACTCTCTAGCACTTGTTCAATATCGAAATCATCTGGAGTCAAAACCCCTTGACAAACCTTTCCATCCTCATTGGTGTAATTGATAAGCTTGCCATTAAATTTCTCCATTGCCCGCAACACATTGCCCGTGAAGATCTGCCGCTCTTGACGATTCTTCGTCTGCCGCTGATCAAATAACTCATAAACAGGAGTGTCTAGCAGATCCTTAGCTTGACGACTGACGAAAAGCGCATTGCTCCCGCTGAGATTAACCTGTGATAGAGGTAGTGTGAGTTCTTTAGCCGCACTTGCAAGTAAGAACTGAATTTTCCAGTTTGCAGGAGCCGTAGGATTGCCTGTGCCATCCATTTGCCAAATTCGGGCCGCCACTCCATAGAAAGCATTTTCAGTTGCTGTCAAAATCCGAACGGGAGTTCCAGAAGAATAGAGTTCCAGCAGTTGGCTGACGTGATTGAGTTGCCGATCGAGTCGTGTGTTGAATTTCTCGATCGCATGAGCCGCTTTCAATCGAGTTGGAGTATCGTCAGACGCTAACTGCTGTTCAAATTGGCTTTCGTATTGCTGACGGTAAGATTCGGTCGATTGCCGCAACGCGCTGATTTGAGCTTGAGTGCGGTTAGTTGAGATTACTTTAATATTCTCCTGAACCGCCTCTAAATCATCTGCCTCAGTCAATTCAGCCAAATTCAGCTCTCGATGCACCACGTTAATCACTTCTAGCGTGGTCAGAGGTTTACGGAGTGTTTTTACATCCACTACTTCCAGATAGACTGGGCTAGTAAATTGACTGGGTAACGTAGCATCCGCTTCCATCACCTCCATCCGCCCAATAATTCGAGCATCAAGATCAAGAGATTGCGCTTCCAGAATCGATTCCCCGATCGATTCCTGCCGTTCCACAAACTCGGCATATTCCCGTTCGATGCGATCGTACAAAGCTTCCTGTTCTGCGATCGGCAACAGCGGGATTCGCCCCGTCACTTTACGAATTGCAGCTTCAGGCTCGTCCCCTTCATCGAGAAATTTGAGCGGTGTCCCCAATCGTATATGGAGTGCTGGATGGTTGAGCATAATCTCACTGACGACCGCATCGCCATACTCATTCATGAAGTCAGGAACATTGTTGAGACTGATTTCGCTCGATCGAGCCGCAGTCGTATTAGCGTTGAGCGATGCCATTTTCTTTGCCAATACTGCACCGGGACGTTTCTCGGCTGGAATGTCAGCACACAGAAGTGTGTAGCTCGGCGGCACAACTTGACCATAGCGATGAATTCGCCCCAACATCTGCATGAAGTCGTCAATATTGCGCTCAGCTTGAGCAATGATCATGTGCCGTGGACGCTGATCCGCAAATGTCTCAGACGCATGAAGTGAAATTCCAGTTGAACCAGCTTGGTTCAGAATCATCACATCAATATCGCCTCGGTTGAAAGCACGAACGTTCTCGATCGAAGCTCTCGTGCTGCGGTCAGCTTGCGATCTCACCTGATAATACTGTCCGCCATCAGTCGTGTACTCAACCTGATGTTCCCGCCCCGTCACCTCATTCACGCGATACCCTGCTGCTTGCAGTCGGGATTCGATGTAGTCGATCGGAGAAATTGGCAAGTTGGAAAAATCGGTCGCTTCAATCATTGCCAGCGTTTCTTCAAAGGCTTCGACTCCAGCCCAACCTAACTCTTCATTGGTGAGACGATAACAAGGCTGACCATCACTCCGGGTTGCATTGAACTGGCGATTGCCATACGCATCTTTCAGAATCACTTCCCGCGATCGCTCCAGATACCTTGCCAACATCGCTCCAAAATCGAGGTTTAAGGCATCACCTACCTGAATTCCTTGAGCAGATGCATAGTTACCAATAAATGACCCCATTGTATTCGCCACAGTGATAACGGGCTTTTCTCCTTGGCTCAACAAAGTCAGCGATCGCTCAACAGTTGCTTCAGCTTTGAGCGATAACAACATTTGGTCAATCAGGTTGTGCATGATCGAAGCAAACTCAATGCTCTTGGCTCCAGCTTCTCCGATTGAGGTGTCCAATTTCAGAGCTTTGGCTTCGCGTTTGAGTTGCTTGTTCATGTCTTTGACCGCAAGCTGTTTCGTGCGATCAAATTCCATGATGCTGCTCATAATTTCTGCGACTTGTTCAGCAGTATTGCGATCGACGGGAACCACATCAGCCGTGAAACTAATTCCCTCATACGATCGCTCTCGTCGAATGTACTGCCCCTCCTCAGTCAACATCGTGGCGAGAGCTTGCTGTCCAGGAACACCCATCTTCTGAATCAGCGATACCAGAGTTTCTATATGCCCAACTGCTAACCGCATGTTGGTTTTGCGGTAGAGCGTCATCACTTCAGGATTTTTGGCATAGGTGGCACTGGAATAGAGAACGCCTTGCGCTTGGTCGATCAATTCACGGGTGAAATCAGCGCGATTCGCAACCTTGCTCGATTGATTATTAATCGAACCTCCTGCCATGTGGCTTTCGTCCAGAAGCAGAATTGAGCTAGGGGCAAATCTGCGGAGAAGCGATCGTCGTTCTGGTTCTTTGTCGCTTACTGCCTGAAGTTGGTAGTAGGTAGTGAAAATGCCGTCATAATTGCCGAGATTTCCACTGGCTGAGATCACTTGAAGTTCTTGCCGATGGGTGCTTGAACCAGTCCGAATCTGCCCACCATTGACTAGCGGAATCCGAATGCTTTCGTTGGTGATAAACGGATTGAACGATCTAAAGTCGATATCTGCTAGGTCACGCATCATGTCGGCATAGAGGTCTGGCTTCTTCGTGACAAAGATAGGAATCTTGCCGGAGAGTTTCGCGTAACGGATCAAACTGGCGACAACTCGACCTTTGCCAACACCTGTTTGGTCGCCCAGAATAAAGCCAGAACCTTCTTCGATGTTGTGGATAGCAAGTGCAATCGCGTCAATTTGTTCAGCCGTCAAGTAGCGATGTAGTTCTTCAGTGCTGGCATAGGCAAGTTTTTGAGCAACATAGGTATCGATCGAATCAACTTGTTGAGCCAGTCTTCCCAGCGCATTCGAGGTTGCGGCCTGCATATTGACAGGCACAAGCGTTCCGGCTCGATTGCCCGCGCTATGGGGCGTGTACGGAACTTGTTTAATTGCTGAGTCAGCCATAATCCGATTCTCCTGATTAGGTGCATCAATCGGTGCTAGTCCTCGGTCGGTTGATAGGTCATGCTTTGTAGCCATTCCTCCAGAGAAGTTTGTTGAATCATGTCCAAGGCTTCTGGAGATTTGATGGCTGGTAGAGGGAAGTTCCACTCGCATCGAATTGACAGGCGCACCCGGAATTCCCGGTTGTCGATCACGATCGCTTGCGCCCAATCCTGCGCTTCGTCCTCTGGGTCGGGCAGATTCCAAATCTGATGATCCATATGCCCCTCGGCGAGATAGCGGTGAATCATTCGGCAGGCTTGCTCTTGATCCGATTCCTGCTGAATCATCCATTCCACTCGACGAGAGAGAAGTTCGAGATAATCGTCCCAAGTCGCGACTTCGCTCTGATTCGCGGGAACTAGAACTGTTGCTAGGACTGGCGATAGAGCTTGGTCGGTAGGAGGAGTCCAAAGTTTTTTGCTGTTGAAGTAGAGCATCATAGAGAACCTCTTTAAGTGAGTTGAATGAATCGTAAATTTTCGGAACATCGGCAGCAGGCAGTCCTCGTTCTGATTTGCCTTGTCCATTGATTACGATTAGGTCGATCGGAAAATTAGCACCCTGTTTTCGGTAAAGATGACCACTGATAGAAAGATGCTGAGTGACGTTGTAGGTGTTGTAGAGCGTGTAATAAAAAGCTCGACTTTCGCGGGAATGATAGCGATTCGATCGACGGTCTTCGTCTTTTGTGAGTTTGCCACCCAGAATCAGAACCGCTTTACCGTCAGGCTTCATCGCTTTGAGGGCGTGAAGTGCGATCGCATGATCAATCTGTGTGGTCACATATGCACCCGTCTGGAACCGTTTGGGTTTTCCACCTTCTAAAATCGAATTGAAGGGTGGATTTAGAATGACAACATCGTGTAATTGCTCTGGTAGATAAAGCGTTGCATCCTTGTTAGTAACTCGATATCCCTGATGTTGTAAATCTCTAGCGCGATTTGGATTTAGCTCATTAACCGTAGCATTCTCAGGATCAACCGCAAACAATAAAGCACCATTTCCGGCAGTCGGTTCATACACAGTTGTTTTTGAACGAATGCCTGCTAAAGCGGATGCCAGAAATGCGATTGGCAATGGCGTGCTGTAAGCCTGCTGTAAAACACTGGTCGAGGTTCGAGTTCCAAGCACTGGCTGAGCTTGGTAGAGTTCAACCAATCGTTCATAAGCGTTGAGCGGTTCATGCGCCTGAACGATTTCTCTAGCAACCCGAACTAAACTCCGTTCAATGCACTCCTCAATCCATTTTGCCTCAGCCGTTCCAGATGAAATCGATTGCTGCAAAACGGAACTTGCAAATTTTCGGGCTTCAACGATCGTTTCAAATCCTTGTTCTTTTTGGAAGCGATCGCAAAATGCTCGAATCAAACTTTCTTCTGAGTCTGCCATCACAACCTCCCGGAGATTGTAGAAGGTGGATGGTAGATGTCCCTTTTTATCCGATTACGTCTCCAAAATCGCCCAGCATTCCTTCATCGACTTTCGTATCAATCCCTGCAAACATTGGAGTTTGTGGTTCCTCAGTCGGCTTAGTTTCTGCGATCGCAGTCGGCTGAGTCATAGGAAGGGCAGCAATTCGCTGGGAAACATCCTTCACACCAAATGATTCTCGGAGCGACTGAATCTGTTCTTCGAGTCGCCAAATCGACTGCTGAGCGAGTTCACGCAATTCTGCTTCTGAGTAGTTCCCTTTGTCACGACAAGCATAGGGAAGCCAAAACGATCGAGTTGCTAATCCCACTTTTTCTTTGCCATCAAACGCCTTATGGATCAGCCATTCAAAGACGAATCCATTGCCAGTATTGCAACGAGGTTCAAATGTAAATCTGACTCGTCTTTCCTGGGATGATTTCTCTTTTGACTTCGCTTGTCTGACCATTGGAGCTTCCTCACGTCGGTAGTTGTTGATTTGTTGCCCAGGTTGCAGCAAACATCGCATACACATCGGCTAATCGTAATGGTAGCGAGTGTTGGTCAGGAGAGGTTCCAACGGATGTCAGCAATTCAGCTAATTGTTGCTGTACCCCTTCTGCAAAACTGACCCGTTCTCGTAGTCCCATTTCTTGAAACAATTCGAGCAGTTCAGATTGAATCGGCGCGATCGCACCCCCAGCAACGATCACTTCACAGTCACCTCCCGGTAAATGATTTTTCAAGTAGCTCTTGACCTGCATCCAATACGCTTCACGGGCAGCAAGGTTAACAGGTTGCATATCGATCGGTGTGAATTGACCTGTGACTCTCAGATGAGAACGATTTTGAGCGATCGTTTCAATCAAGAATGGAGTCGATGACGATAGCCCTTTGAGGGATGCAGCAACTTCCACCGCATTGAGAAAGCCTGGACCATCACTGCGCGATTGATTCTGCAACACTCCATCTTTGAAAATCAGAATGCTCAGGTTGCGATGACCCAACATTAGAACTGCGATCGTGCGATCGTCTGGATCAATGCCTTGCGCTGACAGTTCTCCCCGCCGAGTTAGAAACAATCCAAATCCTTCAGGATAGATTTGCAGTTTTTGGAAATTGATCGAGAGCGGACGACCTCGGAAACTAAAGCCTTGAGCCGCTTTGCCCAGTGCTTCTTGTAGAAATCGACGATCGTTAAATTCAGTGATCGGCAGCGTCACTGAAATGTGAGCCGTGATTGATCCAGGTAGAGCTAATTTCTGATGCATAGCACCAAGCGTCGCCAGAATTTTGTAAACGGCTCGACGCTCTTTGCGCTCCATCAGTCCCATATCACCGGAAAAGCTTTGTGCAAATTGTCCAATAGCAGCAGTTTCGTTCCCAACTTGAACCCAAGCGACTCGTTCAGGTTCGGCATCTCGGTTAAAAGTGTGCAATTTCGTCAGCAGTTCAGGTTGAACCCAAGCAATTTCGGAAGCAATGAGTATCGGATGAGGTTTGTTTTGCTCTAGGTAAAAGCTTTTGGTCAACGAACTGCCTAAATCAATGGCTGCGATAAGCATCGGTCATGCCTCCATTTCTAATGCAGTTGAACCTATGCTAAGCCCTTTTTCAGCAAAAGGCTGAGTCAGAGCGGAAATTTGGCAATACAAATTATAAAGGTTAGAAGTTTGGCTGAGACTTGGCTGAGCAGTTTGGAGAAGCTTTGAAATATCTTGTTTGTACAAACCGTCTGTACAGCCATGTTGATGAAACAGCGTTTGACAATTATGAGAACAATCTCAATTTGGTTTTCATAAGAAAACTGATTGAACTCACTCAGAGCAAGAGTTTCGGCTATTAATTCCGCGATCGCATTTTCTGAGAGTTTTTGCCTCAGATTCGACACAATTTTGTACAAAACAATTTTTTGAAGTGATTCGCAATTTTTTGAAACAGCGCAAATTTGCATCTCTGAGTAGTCTGAGAATTAACGCAACACCTGACAATCCTCCGAGCGGAACTTGGACAGTCTCCTCGTGACTTCCCTAGCATTGCCCCACATCAGCTTTTTGCATCTTGACCACAGACTCAGCAAGCAATCGTTTCGTCATACTCGATCGCTTGATTCAGCATTTCCTAGACCGTTGCTATTCCAGGAGAACCCCTACAATGACTACGCAAAAGAAGAATCTTCCGCCTATCTGTGTTCGCTACAGCAAGACAGAAAAATCGCGATTACTTGCATTAGTCGCTGAAGCAGGACTCAGTACAAGTGAGTACATTCGTCATCGCACACTCAATCAGCCTCTACCACCTGTCGTCACTGACGTTGCGATCGAGACGTATTGGGAACTTGGCAAAATTAGCAAAAAGTTGGAGCAGGAAACAAAGCGACTCGATTATGCAGTTGCCAAAGGAGAGCCGTGTGAGCTTTCGCCAGAACTAATCGAGGAATTACAAACAGTTCTCCGCCAAATTCGAGCCGAAATTGCTGGCATCAAATCCACGATCAATTCTTAGCCTTTTACTATGCTTGCCAAAATTACCAAAGGACAAGAGTTTTACGGCTGTCTTCAGTACGTCTTGGGCAAAGACGGGGCTGAGCTTGTCGATGGCAATATGGCAGGTCAGACAGTAGCAGAGTTATCCACTGAGTTTCGGCTAAGCATTCAACGCCATCACCGCAATGGAGCTTGTAAACATACCAGCGCGATCGTGTGTCATACCAGCTTGAGCGTCGAGATTGGGTGCAAATTAGATAATCTGACTTGGAGCGCGATCGCATCTGACTACCTTGAAGCAATGGGCTTTGCTCAGAATCAATACATTCTGGTGAGGCACACCGACACCGAGCATGATCACGTTCATCTCGTTATCTCGCGTATCAGAATGGATGGCACGACTGTTGCAGATTGGCTCGATTATCGACAGGCAGAAACAGTACTGCGATCGCTGGAGCAGAAATATCAGCTTCAACCTGTCGAATCCAGTTGGAAGACTGAAGTAAAGCCGCCAAGTGTTGCAGAAATTCGAGAATTCCGACGCACTGAGCAACCGAGCGTCAGAGCTATTTTGCAAGTTGCGATCGACGAAGCCGCCGATGGAAATCCATCTTTTGCTGCTTTCAAACAGCGTTTAGAACGTCAGGGTATTGCCATTCGGTTACGAATCACAAAATTAGGAATCACAGGCATCTCCTACAAATATCAGCACGTTGCTTTTCCAGGCTATAAACTCGGCAGACGCTACACATGGAAAGGCTTACACACTTATCTTGGAGTTCAATATGACCAAGCAAATTCGCAGCCAAGCCAAGAAAGCATTGCAAGAATCCGAGACGGACAATCCAATGCTGACCTCGCTCAATCAGACAGCGATTCAGGAGTTGATCAGCCAACTCAGCCAACTTCAGCAGTTGGAGACACAAAGCCTGCAATTCACGACACAGGTGAAGCACCTTCAAGCATTAGTGGAAGCCGTTCAGGAATTGACTCCCGAAGGGAAGTTACAGACGAATTTGGAGCAGTACCAGACTCAGTGGCAGCGGCACTTCGAGCAGATGCATCAGGAAGTAATTCAATTGCGCCAACAGTCCCAACGAATCATCCCCTGCCTGAGTCAAGCCCTGGAAGAACTTCAAGAAAATCACGAACTCACCCAAACAATCTTGGATTCGACTCACGAAACGATCGCATCGCTCCGTCACATCGTCGATCGCCTCAAAGAACTGATCGCCCAGGAAATTCTCCAAACCGACCAACAGAAGAAAGACTTGGAGCAAATTACGCAACTAGTGAAGAAATTGCGGCAACCCGTTCCCATCAAACCCAATCTGATACAGATTTGCAGTCTACTAGCGATGTACAGTCTCTCGACAGCCTGTGCAGTGACTCTGATGTTGAAATTCCTGCCGTCTCAAGCTCAGCCACAACTCAGTCCTCCACCCACGACTCAAAAGCACAAAAATTAGGCGAGGCTCAACAAAACGATCGCTTCACAACTCAAGAAACCCATAATCTCTGGCAGGAATATAGTCAAAAAGCTCAGACAACAAATCCGGTTGAAAAGGATCTGTTCGTTGCTCAAACAGCCGCAAAGAATGGTTTAAGTCGTCAAGCGATCGCTGCCTTGCTTCAACAAAGCCCCTACGTTCATTGGTTAGAGGAAACTCAAGGCAAATCGAAGACTCGAAATTATGTGAATCTGACGATTCGGGCTGCTCGTCAAAAAACCAGCGAAACCTCTCAAAGTCAACAGAAAAAGCAACGACTTCGACAGCAACAGCCGCAAAATCTGCTTTAGGTGGCGAATTTACGTGGATTGCAATTTTTCTCGCATTGTAATAATAGCCAGAAAAAGACTTGCGTTTCAGCGTCGATTGGGCAACGCTAGAACGTAGTCTTTCATTCATGTTATGACCTGGCACACGAACATCGGCGATCGCATTCTTGAAGGTGTTGAGGCAGAACTGTACCTCACTGCCATGCAGTACGCGATCGATTATCTCCAAGATTCAGCCGAATACGACGAAGAATTCGATGTCAAGACAGGCGATCGCATGTTTGATATTGCCAGCTTCGATCAAAAAGTGGTCTTATTGCACCGTTGCCTCTTGGCTCTGCTCAGCCCAGAGGTCAAGATTCCAGAGCTTTCAAATCTGATAGAAGCTGCTGCATATTTTCCATTTGCCTTCCTATCAGCGCGAATCGAAGAAGAAATCGAACTCGCGAAAGGCGATTGGTTTGAGGAAGACGAGGGTGAGGACTTGCGCTATTTCCATCGTCGCCTTGTCTGGAAAGCTTTTGAGGAGTACGTTCTTCCGAACTGGAAGGCGGCTGAGGAAGAATATGGCGTAGATGAGGAAGAAGCTGCGTTTAGCGATCGCTCTGACAATTTTGAGCTATGGGAGCAAGCGATCGAAGACCTCATCGATCGTATTTTTTGGGATCGAGATTGGACGGTCACAAGCACCAATCCCCAAGTATTAGATGGGATTGATGAATCGATTAGTGTTCCGCTTGGATTGGATGATTATTTCAGCAATCGATTGCCGAAAGTGAGCAAGGAAGCAGCAGCGATCGTATTAACTGAAATTCGCAACTGGAAGCTGAATGACTCAACAGAGCCGTAAAAGCTCTTCTAGAATTCAGGCACAAAAATCTCTCGTTTGTTGCCTGCGTAATGGCGATAGATAATTTCTGGAGAATTACCAACCAATCGAGCCACATCCTTCGCATCCAGATTGTTCTCCAGAGCTAGCGTAATAAATGTGTGTCTCGTCTGATATAGCTTCCGGTATTTGAGATCTAATCCTTCTAGGATTCGCTTATAAGCTCGATTTCTCAAGTTATTGGTATTGATAAAGCCACCTTCAATACTTGGAAATACCAATGCGTTTGCTTTATATCCTTCTGGTCTAATGCTTTTCAGCAATGCTTGCATTCTTGAATTACAGGGGAACTTGCGTCGCTCCTGCGTTTTTAAGCCTTCCCGAACTATCTTTCCATCTTCGCTCTCGATCAATGCTTGCTCAAAAGAGATCAAGCAACAATCTTTACTGATGTGCTTCCACTGCAAAGCAACAGCTTCAGAAGGTCTACAACCCGTGAAGAAAAGAAATTTCACGAGTGACGTGTAGTAGCTGTGTTTATAAGCTGATTTCTGTGGACAGAAGCGGTTCGACTCAAATGCTGCAAGAATTAAGTCTCGCTCTTCAACCGTAAAAGGATCAATATCCTCTTCCTCGCTTTGAGATTTCGGAATCTTGATTTCAGATGCCATGCCTCGAAAAGGATTAGAGCTAATCGAGCCACCTTTAATTGCCCAGTCACAACAAGCAGAAAGACGAATGATAAATTGCTTAGCAGAATCTAGCGGAATGTGTTTAACCACGAAATCACGAATGTCCCCTGCTTTATCTAAGTCATGCGTAGGCAAACGCTTGAGATAGTTCGTGTAGACCGAATATTTGAGCTTCATTGTATTCGGGCTACATTGTGGACGCTTGTATTCCACAAATTTGTCCCACAAGTCTGCCAACGTCACTCTAGGAATTGGCGCGATCGGCGCTACAGTTCTGAGTGCTGATGCTGGCTTGTACTTTTCGAGAGTTGGATCAAATCGCTCATAGAGAATGTCTTTCTCTATCTCGCTGGCTTTGAACTCTGCTAATCGACGATTTGCGGGTGTATCGACAAAACCTGTGGACAGATAATGCCGTGTTCCTCCGTATCTGAAAACAAGCTGTAAGCGATCGTGCGAACTTTTAATCTGAACTGTGCCCTTGTTCGCCTTGCTGGAAGAATTATTGGAATACATAGACAGCCTCCTAGAGAACTGTGTCTGTTTCAGCTTCAAAAATTACTAGAATTACTTAAAAACACCAGACAGTTGTTTCTACAATTTGTCACCCTTGCGGATAAGATAGCGTAAAAGATGGTGGAGAAAGCCATGTATTACAAGTTTTTTTTGGAATAGGGTATGCCAAATTTACTAAACGGTGCTCCTTGAGCTATTTCTCTAAGTTTGTTAGATCAATTTCTTCTGTAGCTTTACAAGTGTTTTGCGTTTGAGACGCATCATCTTTCTCATTTTTTTGTTCCAATTGTCTTGCTCGAATCGCAGAGCGCACTAATTTAACCTGATAGGCATCGGCATCCTTGCGCCAAATAACACGATGTCCTCTCAAGTCAGCGCAATGCTCTTCCAGACACTTCTGCCATCCTCGAAGATCGCCAATTTTGCCAAGCTGATCAAGCAATCCCCAATCCTCTTCTTGCTGACTCAACTTAGCAAACTTTTCATATGAGGGGTAGTCGGGTGTAACAAGCAGATTCTTCTGATGCAACAGAGGTGGATTATCGTCCGAATCATAGTCACGATAATGAACATGCAAGTCGCGCAAATCAATTTGCATACTCATTTTTAGAGCAGGATGCGGGTCAGCTTCAAAACTGGGATAGAACAGGTAAGTAATTTTTGGTTTGTTAATGTGGAATTTAATTACGTTCGCTTCTTCTGGACGACCAATCGTGCGGGAAGCGCATCCTTCATAGAGTCGCAGAAGCGGATCAAGAGATTCAATCACTGAGATGTGAACCCATAACGAATGTGGACGCTTCTGCCCAATGGCGCTAGTCTGGGCACGATCTGCAATCAGTTGTAAATTTCCTAAACTCATTAACATTAAATCGGCAGCAGCACAGGCTTGTTGATAACTACCAAACAGGCTTTTGATATCCGCTTGGACAACTGGTGCTAAGTCTCGTAATTTTGGGCGACGAGTAAAATGGGTTAATGCTAGATAAACGAGTAAATCCTGACGACGACGATCAGCGATCACATCCCATTCTTGAGCATTCGTTGCTTGTACAACGATTTGAAAAGCTCGTCGTAGATTACCAAACTCCTTTGTAAGGGCTTTTTCTTCGGGTAACTCCTCTTTTGTTGGCAATCGTCCTCGTTCAGTAACGAATGCCATGAGTGGAGCCAAAAGCTCTTGATAATCCTCAAACCGCTTGCTTCGCAGTTGAATCTTGGGCACTGTGACTCGCGATCGAAACCGAGAAGCCCGAAAACTCTGCGCTTGTGTTTCGTCTCGGAAGACAAAGTAGATTCCCAAAGCCGCTGGAACTGAATCAACTCCTAAAACTTGGTCGATATAAATCTTGAGTTCTTCTTGATCGTAATATTTTTGGAACGTATTGCGACTGGTAATAATTCCGTCCCCATAGGCAATTTGGCTATTTCCTTGAGCGAGTAAGACTTGCGCTGCAACGATTAAGACCTTTTGAGTCAAGTTCCATGCCTTGATCAGGACTTCTCGTCGCTCTGCCTGCGATTCGATAACATTGATGATATAGCCGAGATTAACGACATCCGCAGTAGCCAAAGGACTATCAGGACGATAATAAGGGTCCCAACCGGAACTGGTACAGCCTAACTTTCCAACTCGCTCAATATCTCCACCCTGTCCACAGCCATAATCGAAGAAGGTTTCATTGGGGTTGAGAAGTCCTGCCTCGATCGCAAGTCTTACAGGTTTTGAGAAGTCATTCCGGCTGATTGCTGCTTTGTGGCGATCGATTTTGAGGGTTGAATCCCCATTGCTAGGCAACGCCTGACGAATGAGAGTATGCCCTTGAAATGTGACTTGAAATTCTGCAAGTCGCTTTTCCCATGCTGAGCGAGTGCCAATTGAGCGCGGATTATCAAGTAACCCTAATGCTTCTTCTTGACGTGTTAAATTGGCAAACTGCTGGTAATGTGGGTAATCAGACGCAACAAATGTTTCCTTACGGTGCAAGATGAAAGGATTATTCGTTTCACGGTAGCTCCGATGTTTGACTTCTTGACTAAATAGATCAACCTGAATGCTGGCGATTAAGGCAGGATGCGGATCATTATCGAACTCAGGATAAATCAGGTAGGAGACATAAGATTTGTCAAGGCTGAACTTAACGATCGTTGCCTCGTCAGCTGAGTGTGCAACTTGTCTGGCTTCATATTCGTAACTTTGCAGAATAGGAGTTAACGTAGGTAGGGCTGAAACATGGACGTAGAGAGCATCAGGCAAAAGCTTGCCAATTTTGCTCCGACGACAAGCGATCGCGATATTCTCAAATTGTTCCACTCCAAAAACCATGTAACGCAACAGTTCGACGATGACTCATAGTTTAATCTACCTTGATTATCATGCAACAACTCCGACCGATCGCCGAGTTGCCGATTTAATGTATCACTACATGACTGAGGAGTATGGCAATGCCAGCAGTATCGATCATGAATATGGCGATCGTGCTGAGTCATCCATTACGCAAGCCGCTCAAGAGGTGGCTGCATTAGTGGGAGCGTTACCTAAAGCGATCATTTGGACATCTGGCGCAACTGAAAGCCTAAATTTAGTCATTCAAGGGCATCTTTCTGCTGACCTGCCTCATCGAGTTGCTCTGCTTCCGCTTGAGCATAAGGCGGTTCTTGATACTTGTCAGGCTTTGCAAAAGCAGAGACGAGCGGAGTTAATTTACCTTCGTGTAGATGACAAGGGAAGGCTTGATTTGAATCATCTAGAGCAGGTGTGTGCAGAGGGTATTTCGCTCCTCTGCGTAATGGCTGCTAATAATGAGATTGGCAACATTTACCCAGTTAAAGCGATCGCTGAAATTGCTCAACGCTACCAAGTTCCATTTCTCTGCGATGGATCTCAGGCGGTCGGCAAGATTCCGATTCAATTTGATGAATGGGGAATTACCTATCTCGCAATCTCAGCACACAAGCTTTACGGTGCTAAGGGTGTTGGAGCATTAGTTGTCCGAAAAGGTCATAGCTTAATTCCTATGATTTTTGGTGGTGGACATCAGCGTGGAATGCGATCAGGGACTCTCAACGTTCCAGGAATTGTAGGACTAGGAGAAGCTTGTCGGTTAAGGCAAATTGAAATGGAAGACGATGAAGCTGCGATCGCAGTTAAGCGCGATCGTTTACAAACTCTTCTGCTCTCGAAGATTCCGAAGTTAGTCATCAATGGCGATCTTGAATCGCGTCTAGCAGGTAATCTTCACATTGCAATTCCTGGGATTCCAAACAGTGCAGTGATTGCTAGAGTTCGTTCTAGAATGGCAATCTCAACTGGGTCAGCCTGCTCATCAGGGGCAGAGGCTCCATCTCATGTGCTTCAGGCGTTAGGGCTACCTTCTGAACTGCTAGAAGGGGCACTGCGAATTGGAATCGGGAAGTTCACCACGGATGAGGAAATTGACGAAGCAACAGAGATCTTGGCAGACGCAGTTCACTCAATTCGCTTGATGATATCTTGAACCGTCTGTTTACTGAACTTCAGCATAAATTGCGCGACCTCGTTGGCGGAACTCTCCATCCAAAAAGTATAGAGAGTTTCGGATCGCTTGCCGTAGCTCGATCGCAGGTTCCAGACAGTCACGCTGAAAGTCCATTAGTGTCACTTGCTCTAGATCAGGATACAAGATCTTAAGAAACCCTGCTGCTGACTTCAGAATAGCTGACTGATCACGGATATATGTAGTTTGATCAAACTTAATGTGTTGCTGAGCGTAGAGAAGATAACGATTATCGCGTCGGAGTGCTAGTAAGACCTCTCCGAAGAAATCCATTTTTAAGCCAACTTGAGAAGACATCATATCTCGCTGAAACTTCGGGATCTTCCAACCAGGAATGATACCAGCAAAGCGATCGAGGAAAGCAGTTTCGGCGAAGAACTTCGGCAAATCTGCAATCAGATTATCTTCATTACGCGGCTGTAAATACTGATCTAGCTCAATATTCGCCAGCATGATCAAAGAACAGTCGCTCGCAATGTCTTGGAAACCGGAGCGATTGTACCGCCCGTTCGCTAAGTAAGTTTTGAGAGGACCGATCATTTCATCTGGGTTATCAAAGGTCAGACTTTGAACTTCGTCTAAAGCAACGACATCATGGCGACCTAAAAGCCCAACTTCTTTTGTCTTGCCATTAAAGAAAAGTTGAGCAGGAGTAATTTTACCTCCACTGACTAGAGAGACTTTGCTGCTGATGTTTTCAAACACAAAGCTTTTACCAGTTCCTTTAGGCGCAAGCTCCATCACATGATAATTAGATTCAACTAATGGCAACAGTCGAGCCAACACCCAAGTTTTGGCTTCACGAGTATAGTTAGGATGGCTTGGATTCAATCCCATCGAGCAACAGAGCAGATCGCGCCATTCATCAGTTGTAAATTTGGAGCGGCATTGAGCATACTCATCAAGATCCACACTTGAACATTGAAATGGATCAAAATCCATGACTTCAAACCGAAATTTACCGTCTCCATCTGGTTGCATTCCAAGCGTGATTTTTCCCCACACTCCATGACGGAGTAGCATTTTGTTTTGGTCAATGAGATCGAGCGAGATTCGACAGTCTGAAAGATTCAACACAGGAATCCGAGCCAGTGAGTCGGGAATCATTCCTTTGTCTTGCTCTAGCTTGACTCGAACTTGCATTAGCGCAATGATTTTGCGGACATTACCTTTCTGCGTAATGTCAAACAAAATTTCCTGGCGATCGTCTTTACGAGGAAATGCTTTTTTCACAAAATCGCTTACCTTGGCAGATTCCTCAACCGTGAGCGCACCTGAACCTGGCACAATTTTGTCTAGCAGCCATTCAGCCACATAGCTTGGAACACCAAGCGAGGTCAGCCCACTGGAGGGAAGGCGAGTCTTGTCGATACTCAACGATCCAAAAATGTCTTTGATCTTTTCGTTGTTATACATACTGCCTCTACAAGAAATCACCAATATCAAAACCGCTACTGAAGACTTGTTTAACCTCTAGCTGAGAATTTTGGCTAATTGAACTCACTCCTGACTCTGTTTCGGCAAAACAAAATTCTAGCTGACCTGTTAGCTCGATGCACTTCTCTGTAACTGCTGGAGGCAACTCTGGACATTTTGTAATGGGAACCATCAAAGTTACCTCTTGGTTTGGATTTATGCTTGAATCAAGCATAAATCCATTCTTAAGTTCCTCAAGCTCATTGATTTGGAGTTTGAGATGGGTCAATGCAAGAGGATTCGGATTATGGAAATGAACCTCAAGTGTTCCAGCCTGTCCTGCTTTTCCGTCTCCTCGGCAGATGACAATAATTGGATAACGTTCTACCTGCTGCTGCAAGACAGAAACTCCTATCACAACTTCCTCCGGGAAAAGCCCTCCATGAAAGCCAACGTTTGAGCCGCTACTGCTGCAATGTCCAGATCCACGAACCACACTGATGTCCTGCGGCAGGCTAAATCTTTCCTTCTCAAGCACTACAAAGCGCGAATCACTAACCTTACCTAGTGCAATTCGCCCTTTTACTTCTATTCCACCTGGTAACTTCTCTAACCGAGGAGAATAGCCCATCAACTGTCCATGATCACTAGCTATTACAATCTTGAGTTCGTCAGGATTAGGATATTTTTGGATACAATATAGAATCTCGTCAGCAATTAGTTTCAGCGTATGGGGACGCTGAACACTGTAGAGACTGTACCAATCTCGTTCAGAGTGGTACAAATCATCCAATTTAGTTGTATCCCAGCAATAAAGCTGTTGCTGTTGCTCCTGTAGGTCCCGCAGCAGATCGCCTTTTGTATAATCTGTATACCGCCTGCCTTGATAGCTCTTCCCTTGGAGCATAAGGGGAAAAGCTTTTTCTGCTCGTTCTTCCCAAAAGGAATCATCTGGAGGCAGTTGTGCATACAAACTCCACTTTGCGTAACCCGTTTTAGTTGGAAGAATGCTAATTCGGGGTTCAAGTGCTGTTGCGATCGCAAGTGCCTGATTTTGGGTGAGGTAACGCAGTAATTCTTGATGGTCAGACCAACCTAACCCATCTACAACAACCCATAAAACAGGATGTTTCTCACATAATTTCTGTACAAGAGAAGCAACGCTGTAGTTTAAGGGCGATCGCTCAACTTTATCTTCTCGTAGTTTGGGATATTGGTTGACAATCCAATTCACGAACGAATTTGCTAATTGTTCGCTTTGACTTGGCTCGGTGTTTGATGCGATTGTGGTTTCCCAGCACCGGAACGGCAAATACTGCTGAGTAACCCATTGCAAAGCATCTGTCAGACTTGCTTCTGCTTGAAGTTCTGGCGGTAGTAGCGGCGATTGTTGAATGGTGATATCTTGTTGTTGCTGAAAACTGAGATATTTGTATATCTTGCCTTTTCGCTCATTGGTAATCCATTGAGGATAACTCTTGAAGAGTTTGTATGCGCGAGCAGCAATATGCTTCATCTCTTGAGACGCTTCGGGTGAACATTTCTCCAGGGCTGCCCCTTTCGTTTGAATGATTTGTTCATCCCAGAAGTGAGTAAATTCTGCAAGAATCAAGTCAGGAATTTCCAGTGGGAAATAGCCTAGCAGTTCACTTTTCCCACTGGTCATACCGAGCCACTGCTTTAGGAGTTGCTTCTTGTCTGTAACAGTGTAGAAGGAACTAAGTGGATGAGCTTGTGCTTTAATCTGATGCTGCCAAACCCGTTCAAAAACCTTGTAATCATGAGATAGCTGAATAGCTAGCCAATTCGCTAAGTGCTGATGAGAGGGTTCGCCTAGCCAAATCTCAGAGTGGTCAGGATCTAGTTCAGCTAACAGTTGAGCAACTGGGTTTTCAGTTAGATGGCGATCGAGCCGCCCAGCCCAGCTTATAATCTGCTCTGAAGTCCATTCACTGGGGATTTGTATGGGCGATAAAAGTGACTCTAGATGGGTACGAGGATTTTGTTTTACTTCCACGATCGCATCGCTCTTATTTTGGGCGTGTAACCATGTCTCAGCCCAAGAACATAAATTTTCGCCTCTAACCCAAAAGATTCCTTCTATTGTAAAGAATTTTTCAATCCACTCTCGCTCAGTTGTAATGCTAATGCAGTTTTTGGGAACAAGGTACAAATTGGTTGGATCTAAGACAACTGACTGATTAGCGTCGTGCTTGAGGACAAAAGAAGTATGGTTGCCATTGCCATTACCATTACCGTTTCCATGAGAGATAGGAACATTGGTGGATTCACTGATTAAAGATGTAATAGCTTCAACGGCTTGACCAGAAACAAAAGTACTATCTTCAATGGTTTCTGCTACTACTGGCTTCTCTTTGATTAATAGTTGTACTGTAATCGAGGTCTTGACGAGTTCAGCCTCCGGACTCGTGATAGCCTTATCTAACGCTGCGATAAAATCGTTAGCCGATAAGAAACGATCGCTTCTCATCGGTGCGATTGCTTTCAGCACTACACGAACCAGTGATTCAGAAAGTTGGGCACAAGAATCAAAATCTCCTGGATCGCGCCCTTGCTTGCCGATAGGCGGAATAGATTCTTCAAACGGATAACAACCTGTTAGGCATTGGTAGAACGTAATTCCCAAAGCGTATACATCGCGATCAATACGCTCGACAGAGGTTAGCTCTGCTGAGAAATCGAAATCAGGTGGAATATAACGACGAGTACCAGCGTTTACCGTTATTTCTTCTTGCTCTGAGACTGCAACATTGAAATCGATAATACGAATTCCCTGTTCAGTTAGAAGTAAATTAGAAGGCTTAATATCTTGATGATAAACACCATTCTGATGTAAGTGGGCTAACCCAAGTGCTGTTTGCTTTGCGATTTGTATTGCCGTATCCACTGACAATTGCTGTTGAGCAATTAAATCATCAACATCGCGCCCTTCAAGATAATCAAAAATGATATACGGTGTTTCGTCTCGAAGATATCCACCCCAACGCACCCTAACAACGTGCTGATGTTCTGGAAGTTCTTCAAGTGTCACGTATTCTTGGCGCAGTCGTTCACTGACCGAGTAGCGATCGCGTAAAACCAGTTTCATTACTCGCTCAGCGCCACGTAATGTGTCAAAAACCTTGTAAGCAACAGCAAAGCTTCCTGGCTTACCAAGACGCTTTTGAATCAAAAAGTGATTGTCAAGCAGCGTATCGGCTTCAAGATTCGTGAGATCTAGAGATGGCTTGAAGTATTGCTCACTTGCCAAAGGCGTAAGCTCATCTAGTGCGGCTTTAGCACTTTCATAACGGTTTGCAGGTTGAGTATCACAAAATTTTTGTAACCATTTGTCTAGCTTTGGGGAAAGTTTGGAGTCGAGACTAGAAGCTAAATGTGGAAAGACAGCGTTACATGCGATGATTTGCTGTGCGTTTTCAAACGCCTGCTTTCCAGTTAGCAATTCATAAAAAACTAACCCTGCTGAAAAAAGGTCAGATGAGATCGTTGCCTTAATGGGGTCACGATGACATTCAGGAGCTTGATAGACAGCATAAGCATCTAGCTCATCAACGATATCGTAAGCGATCGTGCTGCCATGATCCTGAATTCGTGCATAGTCGAACCCTGTTAGTAAAACCTGTCCTTTAGCTGTAATTAGGATGCTGTCAGGTGTGAGATTGCGGTGAACAACCCCCTGATTGTGAGCATAATCAAGTGAAATTAGAATTTCTCGAATGAACCCTAGCTTTTGATCGAGTGTAAAGGACTGATGGTTTTGGTCAATCTGCTGTCGGAGAACTTGCCCAGCAACATCTTCAGCAACTAAAACAACGCGATCTCCTTCTTCTGGTTCGATGCAGTCTTGAACCTTGAGAATACCATCATGAGTTAGCCGAAATACTGCTCTATATGCTGTTGTCATCAACTGAAGCTGTTTCTCGCGAGTTGCCGTGTCTTGATAGGGATCGATTGGATATACCCGTAATCGAGTTGTTAAGCCACGTTTCGCGATTGATTTACCGATCGCTCGATATTCGGTGTATCGACTGTTTCCACCTAGCTCCTCTTCAACTTGCCAATCACCATAGCGAATCGCGCTCGGTGCTTTTGCTTTACCGCGAATTGCATTCTTAATCGTTGAAGTGAATGGACGAATATCGGTCAGTCGATGTCCTGGAATATACGATGAGTTCTTGAAGTACTTGAGGCAATCTTCTGCATAGACGATCGACTTTTCATCTAGCCCTGTTTTATCGACTACAAGAGCCGATTCAGATGCCATCAAGACAACTTCTTGAACGTGGATGTCATTCAGTGCCTTTCGACGGCTTGGATTTGACGAGACGATGAGAGATTTGAGTGCTTTAGCGTGAGATCTCAGTTTCTTGACAGGAGAGGGAAAAGACTGCCGATTTTCGGGATACCAGTTGGGTTCAATGATTTCAACTCGACCCGCAGTTCCCTTGATGTCAACAACAAAAACAGAATGCGGCGCGATGATGACGAGATCAATTTCATAGACTCCGCCATTGCTCTGAAGCTCTAGATTGTGAATTAAAGTGTAGCTATCGGACAAGTGTCCGTTTAAGTAGCTAATGATATCGCGCTCAATGTCATTAGCAGGTTCTCCAACCCTAATGATTTCAGCCATCGAAGTCCTCCGTTAGTTGAGGCAGGTATTGTGATAATTTTTCGTAGACTTCTGTGCGCTGAGATCGCGGAAGCTCCTGAAAAAGAGTAATAATTTGATTAGCGGTGTTTTTCTCTCGCTCGTGTTTACAAGAAGCTTCGATACGCTCCAAGGAACTTTGCTGATCCAGCGTTAGGTATTCAGCAAATTCATTTTGGAATGTCTTAATTTGTCTAGGCAATTGCCTAGCGATCTCTAGACGCTCAACTTCATTTTCGGAGCGGTACATCTCGACTGCCTGTGCTTCAAGATCACGTAATCCGGCTTGAGCATCGGAAATTAACTTCTGTCGAATCGTTTCTTCACTCCCTTCTAGAAGACTGACTAGGATCTGAAATTGGCTCGACAGGAGTTCAGTAGGTTGAGGACATTCTTCTTGCCAGTGCCGTAGCTTTGCACGATTATTATTGCAGTCGTCAAGCGTGTTGACCCGCCTAATAGCGTCTCCAATGCTAATCAATTCGGCTAAATGATTGACTTCTTCAATCAGCCTCTGATAGCTTTCCTCTAGATTTCCTCCAGTGTAGTGAGCATTTTGCTTGAGTAATTCATCCCGAAAAGCATAAGCAGCTCTACGGGTTGTTATACCTATCAATCGCTGGCGTGATCTATCTAACTCTTCTGCATATTTCTGGATTTGCTGCTGTAGATTACTCTGAAGCATGGCAATTTGAGACTCAAACCGAGTTAGATTATGAAATTTAGCTTTTTCTATTTCGATTGTTTCAAGCGCCTGCAAAATTGCAGTGAGGTCTGAAAGATTTTTAGAGCGAGTTTCCAAATCGCTCAAACGCTGAAAGTCTTTTTGCAATTGGGCAGCTTGTTGCTGCAATGCTTGGCAAGCTTCGTCCTGGCTAGATTCTCTAAAAATCGCTACCAAGTCTGCTAATTCATTTTGAAGCTGATGAATGTGGTGAGGAGTTGTGATCGAGGATAAACGATCGCGAATCTCCTCTAATTTTGCGTGATGATTACTTAGCTTCTGCTGAAGGGCTTGAAGAATTTGTGTCAATTCTGCCTGATGAACATCAGGATAGTGAAGTTGGCTCTGCAATGCTTGTATTGTGCTGATTCCCTGTTCGACAAAAACAAATGTGTTAATTTTAACAGTCCTGTAGTTTTCTCGAACGGATTGAACTCTTTGATTATCCTCATTCTGCTTACGCTGTTCTTCAGCTTGGGCTTGCAGATCTCGTTTCTGCTGCATTAGCTTCTCTGAAGCACTATTTAGCCTAGTAATCACTTCAGAGAAAACTGGGTATGCTTGGAGGAGCGTAACGCACTGATAAATTTGATGCTGGAGATTGTCATATTCCTCTAGGTTTCTTAGGTTCTGACCGCACACGTCATCAGCCCTCTCTGTAATAACATTAATAGAGGACTCTTTTAGCTGAGTAAGTTGTGCCTCGTATTCTGCTACATCTACTGTTGCATCTACTGTAGGCAAAACAACTGTTTGTAGTGCTTCATATTCCTGAAGAATGTCACCAAGCTTACCAATCTCAAGATCTCTGATTCGCTGTAATGCTGACTTAGCAGGGAATAAAGCTGATTGAAGCATTTGGTGAGAATCATCTAGCCGCTGCCCTTCTTGCACTTTAACTTTTAGACGTTTTAATAGCGCTGCTACTTTTTGCTGACTAGCTGATTCGGTAAAACGCCGTTCCTGTCCGCTCACTTCCTGAATCATTGCGAGGCAATTTGAGCTATCTAGCCCAATTGACTGTTCTGACCAAATATCAATCTTCTGGTTCAGAGTACGGTAATCTTGCTCAATTTTTTGGATTGCTTGAACATAGATTTCTTCCGCCGAGATTGCTGGCACAGTTTGAGCAAGTGATTCAATTCTTGCTTTGGTGTCTTGGTATTCTTGTTGTGTCGCATCACTTTTCAAACTACTAGCCAAGGCTTGAGCCTCAGCAAGACAGTTTTCCATTCGCTGTTGCTCTTGAATTTGAGTTAATCTATCTTCTGCTTTTTTATCAGCAACTTCCAGTATTTCTACTAAGTGTGCAGGTAGAGTGGGACCCTGATTGAGCAGATTGATCGAGTTTTGAATCTGAACTTTGTACTCTCCACATTCTTCAGATGTCCTGAATTGAGGCACACGATCGCTAATTCCTGTAATTAATTGCGAGATCGCTTCTCCAACTGCTTGCTGAACCTGAGCTTGGCGATCGCGTTGTTGTTGGGTCAAACAGACGGTAATGACACCTGCTCGAAAGTTTTGCTTATACTGTGATGACAGTCCAGGAAAGCGTTGAATTAGAGTTTCTAGGTCAGGATTTTCAAGGGAGGCTTCAGCTTCGACAATTGGCTGAAGCCACTCGTCAATAGCAGAAATTCCTTTTGTGAGTTGTTCAGCTTTGCGTCTAAACTCTTCCTGCTTTGGTGGTTCTAATGTGTTTGTCTCTAGAGCAGAAGTAAGATTTTCCAAATACTGCCGAGCTTTTTCGTAGTCTACCGAATCTGGAACATCGATTTCTAGGGGCTTGAGACGGATTAACTCAGGGTTGGTTTGCAGAATCCATCGATTCACAAAGTCTCTGGGCTTATCAAGAATATTACTCGTTGACCATTCTTTGAGGTCAGCAACTCGAACAGGAACACTTTCAGATGCTCTTTGTGGGATTTTTGAAATTCCCTTCAGTCTGACTTCGTTACGATAATAAGAGAGCCATCCTGCAAAAAGCATGGTGAATGAGAACTCATTATAGCCATAGGGTGTATCAGATAAAGCTTTCCAGATGTCTGCAAGGCGAACTCGTTTTTCGCTATCACTGCCTAAATCCGTAAGTTCTGAGATTCTGTCCCATGCAGCCCGAATGTGCTTATCCGTTGGAACCTTTACGGCGTATTGTAAATTGAGCAGCCCCCACCGTCTCACAAAAACTGTATTGATCAAATTAGAATAAGCATTGTCCTTTGGCAAACCCTGGGGAGTTAGATCATTTGCAAATAGGCGCGATGCACAGTAGCCAATCACTTTGCTGCCTGCCGTACTTTTGAGCTTCATCTTGTCATTGCCTTCGACAGGAGGCGCAAGACGATAAAGATCAAACATTAGCTCACTGACAACATGATGAGGAATATTGCGATCGGCTAATGGAATTTTTTCCGAAACAAGACTGTGCAAGGTTGAATCGTGCACAATCTCTTTCAGCATATTTGAAATTTGCGCTTCTAGTTGCTGAGCGTACTGTGGAATCGCTTGGCTATACTCTCGTTTTTCTCCAGCCTCAAGACGGTTGAGATGTTGCTGGTCAAGCAAAAGTCTCGCAACAGGTTTTACACCTCGTCGAGGCAGTGCGATCACAATCTGGCGACCAAGAGGGGCTTTTTGTAGAAGCTGTATTACCTGTTTTCTCAAATCTTGAAGTTCTTGATCGGTTTCTGCAAATACTTGCAGCAGCACTCCTCGCTTGTCTGAAGTATGCAGAAGTCTTTGACTATCTAACTTGCTTTGAAGCCCGTCAATAGTTACAACATCCCAGCCAAATTGCCAATCCTCGCTTAGTAGACGGTTTTCTGTGACAAAACGATCAGCAGTAACAGCTTGACTACCGAAGTAAGGTGTAGAGTTGCGATTACATTCTTCAACGACACCATTGAGCCGTAACGGATTTTTCTCAAGATCGCGATTTGTTTTATCTTCGATCAGTCTCTTGAGTTCCAGAAAAGTTCCACCTGAGTAGAACCGATAGATTTGGGTTGCAGGAAGAAACTGAATAACAGAGGCTTCGTTACACAGCCGATGTAGAATTTCCTTGATTTTAGATTTCGAAAACCCGGTTAATGCAGCAAGTAAAGTGTCATGTGAGATCCGATCTTGTTTTTCAGCATTACTTCCCTTCTTAAGATTTTCTCCCCCAACGTAGTAGAGGAAAAGCGCCTTTAGAACAATTAATTCCTCTGAGGTAGCTGAACCAGCGATCGTGTCATAAGCCTTTCGGTATTCAGGGTAAACAGAGTGATGCTTGAGATTGTCATCTCCAAAGAAGTTAATCAATCGGTAAGGATGGATAAAATTGAGGACACCGTTGCGCTCAACTGGTTCGGACTCAATAAATTCTTTGACTTCTTGGCGAATAAACTGCACCATTGTTCGCCCTTGAGCGAAGCCTAAATTGCATAGCAGATAAGTTGTCAGGGGATGCAGCGGGAAGCATCCCAAAGTCAGGTGACGGTGAAAATCTTCAAGGGGAAAGTTTCGGGAATTGTAAACGGTGACAAACTGCTCATACACAGTCTGGCTTTCAGCAAGTAAAGCACTATCCCAACGGGTTCGGAAGTCCTGCCAAGCTGGTTTAGATATTTCTAGAATCAGATTATCTAGCACTAGTTCTAGGCTGGCTTTAGGCTGGTAGGTGGTGTTTTCGAGGCGAGTTGTATATCGCTCGTAGTGGGTACGCTCACTAAAGGTAGCTTGACTGTCGCCAGAAGGACGGACTTGTGCAAAACAAAGCAGTGCAATGTGAGTCTTATGACGCTCACAGATGTTAGTAATGTTTTGTAAAACAATTTGGCTCTTTTGAAATGTTGAATTCACTGAGGAACCGCGTAGATAAGCATTTAGTTCATCAAAAAGAATTAGAATACCTTCAAATTTAGGATTTTCGCCTTTGCAGAGTTTGGTGAGTATCTCTTCTAGGATGCGCTCGATGTCTAGATCAACATCGCCATCAAAGGACAATCCACCTCCCTCGATCGCACGACTCATTTCCTTAACGACTGGAATTTGTTGATAATCGTCGTTCTCCAAAAGCTCAATGATGGAATTGAGATCACCATCAAAGTTTTGACTGATCAGGTACTCATTTGCTTTGATACGCTTTTCGGATGTGAGATTTTTGAGATAGTTAAGGGGGGCACGAACGAGTTGTTGCGCGATCGTATCTGTAATTCCTTCTGCTTCAAGCGTTTCTCGCAAGGAACGAAGAAAGGCTTGCTTGAGATCGCCAACTCGTTCGCCGCTGATATGAATGACTAAATGGGGTCTGCTACGTTGCTTATAAGTAGTTAAACTCTCTAAGGGCGCTCTAGATTTGCCCGCGATCGCTTCTCCGATGCGATCAAGAATACCTTTTACTTCAGGGCTGTCAAAGGGTTGTTTGAAGAAGTTAGAGATCGTTAGTGCAAAGTGTGATTTACCTTTGCCGAAATCCTGAATGAGTAGGTGAATATTGGGTTCGTTAACGCTGTGATAGCTCTGGCGCAAAACTTGTAGAATGCCAAGCGTTGATTCCTTGGGCTTATCTGGATTGTAGTTGAAGACAAAGCCTCGACAGAGATCCAGGTTTTGCTGAGGATCTGCCATCATATCGAGACTGACAGCGTTGGCGATGAAACCATCTTCGCTGACTTTGACTAGGTGTTTGAGCAGAGAGGAATCGGTGGTGACTAACATAATCTACAGAGCCAGGGTGAGAATGCGTTGGATGCGGGTTTCAGACCAGTAAGCGGGCGGAAGAGCGGGCGGTAAAACAATCCATAGAATGCCTTGCAGTTGTCTAAGATCGATCAGCCTACGCCAGAGGACATCTTGCTGAGTGGGTTCTTTAGCGATGAGGTAGGTGATCAGGCAATCAAAATTCTTAAGTAGGATGATTGGTTTAGGGCTTTCAGCGCAAAGGGCGCGGAGTCGATCGAATTCTCGATCGAGGTATCGATTTAGCATCAGGTAGTTGGCATCGGGGGAGATGCGCTCGAGAAGATCGGTGCGATAGTCTACTTCTTGCGCGTTGTTTTGGAAGGCGACGTTCCAAAGTTCGATCGGGCTAGGGTTTTGCCAGAGGAGGAGATGCGGACGATCGGCGGGTTGCGCTTGCTTAAGGTTGATCTCAGTGGGCTGCATAGGCTTCCTCCAAGAGTTCTAGGGGGTCGTCCCAGCGGCGGATGACTTGGAAGGGGCTGACGGTGCGGCGTTGCTCGATGATGCCTTTGGCTTCGAGGGCGTTGAGTTGGGATTGGCAGGTTTCTGGGTCAATGCTGAGAACTTTGGCGAGTCCCATTGGATGGTTGAGGATGTCGTCGGTGTTGACGGAGGTTTGGTTGCCGAAGTCGCGTTGCCAGAGTTTGGCGAGGAGGTAGCCAATCATGTTGGAGTTGGGCAGACGAGGGTTGCCGGAGAGGAATTTGTCTTTGCTGGGGCTAGTGAGAATTTCGCAGGCAGCTAGGGCATCGCTTTCGATGTAGGCACGGAGGGCATAGCGGAAGTTTTTGGTGATGAGTCTCTCGCCGTCATCGAAGTAGGCGCTGGCTTCGTAGGTGAGATTTTCGGAGGTGAAGGCGCGGTTTTGAGGAAGGAATTCGTAGATGAGGTAAGTCCAGCCGCCCCAATCGGAAGGTTTGCTAGGGGTAGGTTGAAGTCCTTTGTCTCCCAAGCTGAGATGGAAGTGCATTAGCCAGTCAGTAATGGATGATTGAAGTTGAGGATCATACTTCCAGACAATTTTCCCTTCTGGACTAAAGGTCGAATCAGTTACTAGCCCCGAACGCATTGCCCAAGCTTTAATGCGTAAAACCTTCTCATTACCAAGTCCAGTTCTATTCATCAGCCCTTCACGGCTGTCGTTCAATCCCTTCGCATCATTGGCAATGCCAATGATTTTGAGTAAATCCTCTTTCTTGAGAGCAAAAGTACCGTGAAAGCTAAGTTGGATTTTAGACATGGGATTAAGAAATCAGAGTAGTTGGATAAGAAATGGGAGATTCATACTGTTTAAGAACTCTACAAGCCTTTATAGATGACACATTAAGCAAGGTAGCGAGTCATCTTCTTCATCTAAAACATCAGCCAATGCTTCTGATAGAGGGCGGTTTGGAGCGGTTCTTTGTTTTCGATTGAGAGCTTTGTAGTGTTCAGCAATAATTTCTTCTTTGCGATCGAGTAATTCTAGTAGTGTTTCTCCTTGCGTCCACGTGTAATGCCGTCCATCTTTGTGATCCTGTTCATAGCGAACGGCTTGCTGAAAAAGATCAGGATGCTCCTGAGCAAGCATGACCCATTCATATTTGCGCTGGAAAAAGCAGAAAAAACAACCTGAACGACTTCGCCAGTTATAGTACTCCGGCATACCAATGCCATATTCTTCAAGTAACCGAACAATATCTGCTTTGACTAATCCTCTTTCCTTGAATGGATAGACAGGCTTGATGTTAGGCTTAGTCGAGATATACCCATCGCGATTTTCATCAGCACGAAGACCAACATAGCTAATCGTTTCATCATCTCCAATAAATGCTTCTAACGGTCTGATTTTCATTTGCTCAGTACACCAGCGCCGTTTTGGAGAGGGCAGATACCCTGAGTGAAGAGCAAGCCAAAAATCAAAATCTTTATTAGCACAGAGGTAATGAATTTTGATCCCTAATCGTGCCTTAATTCGATCTAAGTATTCGTATGTCTCAGGTAGCTCTTTGCCTGTATCACAGAAAAAATATTCGATCTCCGGCACTTCCTTGTGCATCAGTACAGCAAGCGCAGTACTATCTTTACCCCCTGACAATCCTAAAATATGTCTAACTTTGCTCTGCCCCATCGATTAGTACCCGTACTACCGTAATTTACTGTTCAGATTTTCCATTTTTATGCCCTACGTCTACTCAGAATTGAGAAACTGACATTGCCATTGAGTTGCTACAATTGCAAAGTTGCTATAGTCTATGGCTCCATAATGCAATGTAGCCCGATAAGTTTCTGATTGCAAATTGATTTGATAAATAACAGACAGCACAAATCGTTCTGAGTTTTCTAGTGAGAATCGCCTCTCTGCTTCACTTAGGCTGAAGATTGGCTTGATATGTTGAGTTGCTTTAACTTTGACGTATGCGGCAGCTTGCTCAACATTGCCTACTAGAATGTCGAATCCTAATCGCTCGTATGATTGCTGTGTAATCTTCTTGTCGGGATATCGTTGGTAAAGTTCCTTCAGTGTTACTTTTAGTGCAAACTCGTCTATCTCAAAAGATGGTTCTTCAATTTGATATGGTACTTGAGCTTTAGCTATCTCCAGTACTCTGTACAAACGAAGTGCTTCTTCCTCAGAAATATCTTGAGATACAATCTTCTTATGAATCCAGTCGCTCATCTTACTGACGCAGAGTTTTTTCGCTTGAGCAACTAAATCTTGATTGCCTAGTTTGAAGTTAAGCTCGAATAGTTTACTTGATTTGTCGTAATTAACAATTCTGTGCTTGTCAACTAAAACCTCTTTGGGCCGTCTCATCAAAACCTGATCCCAAAGGCTAACATCTGACCCATCATATCCGCTGAGCATTCTTGCTAGTTCAGCCCGTGTCGCAAAGCCCTGCCGCGTCAACAAATACAAAATAATAGCAGGCTGATACACTGCCACCATTGTCATCTGACGAGTCAAAAATTCAAGTAGTTCTGTCAGTTCTCTCATGCTTCGCTCAAGCGCAAACGGGGGGCTTCGTTAACGCCCGCAAGACAGTGCGGAGACATCACCTGGCTATCGTCGATCGAGCAGCATAAGTACTTATGCGATCGTGGCGAGAAAGGCAACTCGCACCTAAAATCCTTGCAGACTCTTATTGTTGTAACAATTTTCCGAAGATAACGACTCGTATTAATATGAAGACTGAAAGTATAGGTGTAAAAATTTCATGAATCTATGAAAATTGTACTTAGAAATATTGCTTTCTCCCTCGGTGAAAATCCTTATTCACCTAGTGAATTTAATGATTTATCAGAAGGATTATATTGTTCGATTTCAATACACAACATCTGTAAAATCCCCCGTTTGTGTGTTGCGATTTTGAGTGCTTTAGGTAGCAATTTTTTCAGCTTCATTAGTAAAATCTCTAGGAGATTGATAGAGCAGTCATACACAAATTGAATCTCATCAGGCATATAGTTTCTCAGAGAGATTGACGCTATTGTTTGCGCTTAGATACTGAAACAACCTTACTTATCTTCTCCTAAAACGGCTTCTGCTAATCGAGCCGCCAAAACCTGCTGAAGTTGAACATTGTCTCGGAATTCATCACTTGATAAAAGTCGCTCGATGACATCATCGACCTGCACTCTCTGATCTCGCTCCATCCAAACCAACCGATTGACCTCTTTTCCATCCGGTCGCGTCATTGTAATCCGCCGGACATCAAATCCTTCCTTCGATCGCGCTACTACATCAGTAGATAAAGCCTCCAAGTTCTTAAATTTTCGCCCCAACTCCTGCAACGCTGCTTCAAACCTCAGCACATCATCATCGCTCCAAGACTCCGCAGGCTTATCCGCAATCACCATCAACACCGCTTCAAGCCACTCATGATCATCTTTTTTCTCTGCGATCGCAGCGATCGTAAACCGCTTCAACGCCGGATCAATACACTGCTTAGATAAATGACGTGATCGGTCTCTCAAATCCTCTCGCAGCTTATTCATCTCTCCACTCACAGCAAAAGTCTCATACAGCTTTGCCTGACAATCCTTGAGTAACTCAGGATAAGCCATCTGAATTTCTCGCAATGCCTCCTGCAATTGCTGACAGAATTGATCCGCGAGCAGCACACTCTCTGAAGCTTCTACCTCGACTGGAGACACTTTACAAGCACGAGGCAGAGCAACAAAAAACAATTTATCTGGTTCCTGAGCATGTATGATTTCCTGAAGAACAGACTGCGCGATCGGGCTGAGATAAATCGTAGTTTTTGTCGTAAATTGCGGCAACTTCCGCACAAAACGGAACAGGGGCTTCATCGCTGCTAGTAAACTTCCATTCCGAACCCCAGCTTTTCTTGAAGTTGCACTACCGATCAACATTGCCTCTAGCCGTTCAAAGATCTGTGCCCGCAATCCTGAAAAACCAAGATACTTAACCGAAAATCGTGCTGGATCTTTAACCAAGAGTTCAAAATGCTCCGACCCCAAAATCGGTACAAACGTCCCATCTTTATAGACACTAACTTCCTCAGCATGATGGAGCAAAACAGCCGCAATTATCACTGGAATGGCACCACGTTTTAATCCATAGGGTGCTGATTCCAAAATCGCGTAGAGTTCATTGAGCGATCGTGCCTCATACTTCGATTCTTGACAAAACTGTGAGATAGCTTCCCACATCGTTAGCAGTCCAGGCTGATTTGGTTGGTAAAATCCCCAAATCCCTTCTTCCTGCCGATGAATTCCAGACTGCTCCAGCAAGGAAGTATACATACTTACCTCTGGCCCCTGTCCAGATAGCCCAAGCCTTTTTTGTGAGGCTTTCGCCAGCATAGCTTCCAGCAGTTCTCGTCGTGCCTTCGCCCCTTGAGAAGTCAGTTCTCGACGATTAATTAACTCATTCCAAAGTACACAGCCTTTGTGATAAGTGCGATCGCATTTATCTGACAACAATGCTTGAAATGCTTGTATATTCGCAATTTCTACTGGTTCACCTTTTACCCAAACTGGCTGCTGCACCATTGCAAAAGCTTGGCTCAAACCATCTTCTAAAAGTTGTTTCGCTTGAATGAGACGATATCGCACTTCTCGTCGCGCAACTCCATCGGCTATTAGAGCATTAGAATGAATCTGAATATGCTTTAGCGCAGCATACTCTAGAGCGCGACCCCGTAGCGTTTCCAAATGTAAGCCCGGAACGACTAAAAAAGGTTTACCATCTGCTGTTTGATCAGGAATATAATCTGGAATGGTTTCATCAACCCAATAAGCAATCAATCCGTCAGCCGTACGATCGTTCAACACTATTTTTGTGAGGTCTTGGCTACTGTCCAAGTAACAGCGTTCAAAGTATCGAAGGGTCCCAGTTCGATAACTATGACGTTGAGCAATCATTGGCTTGAGCGGTGAAAATTTCACTAGCACCTCAGCAAGTGAAAGTCTTTGTTGCTCGATCCAAGCTGTAACCGCAGCATCTGCATCAAAGTCAGAGCCTTCCCAAATTCTAAGTTCGTTCAATTGCCTGCGATAAGTAATTAATCCGCGCTCTCGCAACTGATCAATTACTTTTTCCCAGTGTCCCTGCTCTCGCTTCCCAGTTGGATGATTCGAGAGCGCAAGAACAACTAATTCTCGACTCGCTCTCATTAAACCCGTTGCTGTTACTAAATTTAGAATTCCGATTGTCTTGAGAGCATCTAAGCAATCCTCATCTAGATGCCGTACATCAGAAATCAATCCTTGAATTTCCGACCATCTTTGAAAATTTGGACGAGATGCTAAATTTGTACCAACTGACTCCACAAAATAGTCGTAAAGTTGATGTAGTCGGAGCATCGGAATTGAGTCATTTCTAACCACCGAGTTCTCTAAAAACTGCCGAAATCCAAAAGGTTCAGAACTCGTTAGAAAAGTAAACAATGAGCGATCGTTTTGCGCGTATCGAGTACACAACATCGGCAGCACCAAGGCTGTAATGGGGTGGAGCGGATAAGCATGAGCAAATACATTCGCTGGAATTTCTCGAATGATGCCGAGATCGTGTAAGCGATCTCGCCACTCTTCTGCTCGTTGCTGAATCACATACTCCATTCCTATCGCAGACGATCGATCAATCACCTCCCCAATGAGTCGAGTTAACTGTTCTGGTGATTCTGTAAACGGAATATCCTCAAACCGCCCTTGAATTTTTGCCCACTCATTTCGCTCAGACGTTCCTAATCGATGGCTATAGTCAGCAAAAGACTGATGAAGCAATCCGATAACATAAACCTGAGCAGCCTGATTCCGTGGACGTTCTGCTAGTTGCTGAAGCAGAAATAAATCATCCGTTGACTGATGCTGTGTCGCATGTTCTAAAACTTTTCCAAGCTCGTCAATCACCAACAGGATGTCCGTTTTTGTGGCAATAGCAATCTCCTTCACGAGCTGCAACACTTGACGACTATCAACCGACTGCTTCCCTGTCTCAACTTCAGTCATCAGATCAGTCAATTGATTGGCAACATCTGGCTTTTTACATTTATCCGTCCAGAAGCCAGCCGCTCCTTGATAAAGTGCACGAAGGACTGTATAGCTCAAAGGTTCACGTTGAGCTGTTACAACTGCTCTGAATAAGCCATGCCGAGAAACTTTTTCGTCAAACCCCCGATACTTTGAAAAGTCGCTCCCCAAAGCCTGACTTGCGATGGTCAACGCCTGCTGATGAACCTGACTTTTCTGTGGTGCAAACAATGAGGTCAAAAACTGGGCAAAAGCAGATTTCCCAGTTCCATATACACCAGTCAATGTCCATGCCCGATTCTCACCTTCAGCAAGCATCGATTGCAAAATTCGTCTTAAAGCATCTACGGCTCGTTCAGTCAGAACGTACCCTGTCAACGCGGAGGGGTTATCTAAATCACGTTCTAAATTAACGGAACGAACGTAGCGATGGTTGAGTTTGAAAAACCGGGAGAGAGATTTTGCTGCCATGATCCTAATCGAAAGTGCGGGCTGAATTAAGCAATGTAGTAGCGATTGAGTACCTGTGCTGCCAAGTCACCAGGCTCCTGATTGTAGGACAACTGAATAAGCCCAGCCGTCTCGCGCAACTGAATCGTACTCCAAGAGCGAGCAACCTCTTCAATTGCAGTTGCGATCGCATTTTCCGTCAGCTTAAAAACCAACCCAGGACTGTCTAGATCAAATGCAAGGCGAGACAGTGCGATCGTTCTCTGTGAAGCACCTGCCCATGCTGCAAATTCCAAGCAAGCTGCAACAATAATTTCTGGCGCTAAAGTAGATTTAGCTCCGATCCGAAACGTAAATCGGTTGGCTTCACCTGCCGTTTGCAGAATCCCTAACGCTGTAAAAGGACAGTCGAGCGAATCTTCGTTAGCTGTCGCCTTAGCCTCCTGCTCCACATACATCCTCACAATGCAGTTCAAATCTTTTTTTAGCGAGGAGTCCGCAATCTTGGTGGAAAAGTCGTTGCGATAGTCGCTGAGTGCTGCGTGGATATCATCTGTGGAGAACTCAATTGGTCGGAATGAGTTGAAGAAGAAATGCCATGCTGTCGCTAAGCATGTAGGCTTCAGCAAATTCCAATGAAGTAGCCAGAGCGATGCAGGACTTTCGAGAAATTCGTCCCAGCCGCCATCACTCAAAAGCTGTTGACCAAACTCTGTAGGATGTACACCTCTTAGTGTTGCCCGCTCTTCCAAGACCTTAAACGCTAAACACCAGTAGCGAATAGATCTAACCATATTTTTTCCAACCCCCAGGCGCACTGGGGCATCTTCTTTCAGAAAAATCTCCGGATCTTGGCTGGCAGCATCAAACCCTTTCTTCAACCAACCAAATCGGATGTGGAAAGTTTCGTGCCTAGCGAAAACAGGATTAGTTTTGCCACCGGGGTTATAGGAATTCACCGAGTTGAGAATAAGCTGTGTCATGCAGCCTGCCGCTCTCCAAAATTGCGCGAAAACTTGAGAAGTCACACGTAAACCGTTTCATTATGACGAAGCAAGGGACAAAATGCACCGAAAATTTTCTGCCCGCTCAGGTCAAAAAATCTCAGCAAAATTGCTTAGCTTTGACTAATTCAAGAGCAAGGATAGGGCTAAGTAGTGACAGTCCTATCCTTGCTCAACGATTCCTCCCTCTAAAATTCAGGAACGATGATGTCTCGCTTATTCCCAGCGTAATGACGGTAGATAACCTCTGGAGAATTACCAACCAATCGAGCCACATCCTTCGCATCTAACCCATTTTCCAGAGCCAACGTAATAAAGGTGTGTCTCGTTTGGTACAGTTTGCGATACTCAAGCCCTAAACCCGCCAAAATCTGCTTGTAAGCACGATTGCGGATATTGTTCGTATTGATGTGCTTGCCTTCAATACTGGGAAAAACCAGCGCATCAGGTCTGCAACCATCGGGCTTAATCGATCGCAGAAAAGCTTGCAGGCTCTCATTGCAGGGAAACTTCCGCCGCTCCTGAGTTTTCAATCCTTTGCGAACCATCCTTCCGCCTTCTTCCTCGATCAGTGCTTGCTCAAAGGAGATGAGGCGAAAATCGTTGCTGATGTGCTTCCACTGCAACGCCACGGCTTCAGACGGTCTGCACCCTGTAGAAAAGAGGAACTTGATAATCGGCGTGTAGTGGCTGTGCTTGTAAGCCGACTTTTGAGGGCGAAAGAGATCGCTCTCAAACGCCGCAATGATCAAATCCCGCTCCTCAGCCGTGAACGGATTAATATCCTCATCTTCACTCTGAGATTTGGGAAGCTTGATCTCGGCTGCCATCCCCTCAAATGGATTGGAAGAAAGGGAGCCAGACCGCATTGCCCATTTGCAACAGGCAGAAAGACGAGTGAGAAATTGCTTGGCAGAATCCAATGGAATGTTCTTGACCACGAAGTCCTGAATCTCGCCCGCTTTCTTCAGATCGTGAGTTGGCAATCGTCTGAGGTAATTGGTGTAGACCGAGTACTTGAGCTTCATCGTGTTCGGGCTGCATTGAGGACGTTTGTACTCGACAAACTTTTCCCACAAATCCGCCAGCGTGTTCTTTGGACGACCGATTAATGCCACTTTGGTCTGGGTGCTGAGCGCAGATTCAGGCTTGTATTTCTTCAAGGTTGGGTCGAACCGCTCAAAGAGCATGTCCTTCTCAATTTCCTTGGCTTTGAATTCTGCCACTTTACGATTCGCGGGCATGTCCAGCAACCCGGTAGACAGGTAGTACCGCTTGCCCCCAAATCGGAACACCAACTGAATGCGATCGCTACAAATCTTAATCTGAACCGTACCTTTGTTTGCCTTACCAGAAGACGTTTTGGAATGCATCACAACCTCCAAAGGCAATCGGGGAAAGCTTTACCCCCAAATTACCCCCAAAATTAAGTGAAATACCCCCAAAAACACCCAAACATTAGTACTAGACGACTAATATCTTTGCCAGATAATTATCGCTTAAAACTCTCGAAAGCCCGTGAAATCAAGGCTGTGAGAGACTTCTGTTAGAAAGCGGGTAACGCGATTCGAACGCGCGACATTCACCTTGGCAAGGTGACG